>WNGR01001072.1_pt1 | contig 96169 bp, 81 predicted proteins | sample 5407581 | NCBI WGS metagenome assembly WNGR01 (sample SAMN13153383, study PRJNA577476) | soil metagenome | isolation source: 80 cm soil or saprolite under Garry oak tree replicate 2 | place: USA:California | collected 2016-06-15
GCGCATCGCCGCCACCTGAACCGGCGCACCTCTTTTTGAACCCTTCCATGACTGAACCGAAGCACACCGCCGCCACGCGGCTCGCCGAAATCGAATGGCGCTGGAAAGCCTTCGACGACCTCACGAGCGCCGAAGTCTATGCCATGCTGGCCGCGCGCAGCGCGGTATTCGTCATCGAACAGAACTGCCTGTATGGCGATATCGACGGGCTCGATACCGAAGCCTGGCATCTTTTGGCCTATGGGCCCGCTGCCACGCGTCCGCCGCTGGCCGGCTATCTGCGCGTGCTGTTGCCCGACGACGACGATGCCGATATCCGTATCGGCCGCGTGTTGACCACTGCGCAATTTCGCGGCATCGGTCTCGGCAACGCGATGCTCGAACGCGCGCTCGTGCACATCCGCGCGCAGTGGCCCGCGACGCCGGTTCGCTTGCATGCGCAGGCGCATCTGCAAGGCTTTTACGGCGCTTTCGGCTTTGCGCCGGTCTCCGAGATCCACGAAGAGGACGGCATTCCACACGTCTGGATGCGCTCGGCCTGAGCGCTGTCACGAAGTTCGGCGCGTGCGCGCCGCGCGGCCGGCCATCGCGCCGAACGATTGGCTCAGCGGTGGCCGCTCGCCGGCGTGGAGCCGGCCCGCGCCAAACCTTGCGCCGCCAGCGCGCGCCGTTCGCCGCGCAGGCGTCCGCGAGCTGAGAGCCGCATCCAGTGACGCAGCGCTACGAGTGCGCCGATCACGCTCATCATCGAACCCGGAATCCACAGCAATAGTCCGCCGATCTGCTGATCGCGCATCGGACTCAACCACGTGAACGCGCGGCCGCAGATCGAATAGATCGGATACAGCTCGCGCGGCGTAAAGAAGATGAACGCGCCGAGGATGATCTGCGGCGGTATCGCGGCGATCACCACCAGCACGCGCTTGCCGGGCGACAAACGCGCCGGCGGCGCCGGGCGCGGATCGAGCACGAGCCACCAGAACAGCAGGCCGTCGATCACCATGCTCCAGTTCATCACGCGATAAAGCCGCCAGTCGAGCATCGCCACGAAATGGACCGGCGACATGAGCCAGAAGTAAATCAGCCCGACGAACAACGTGACCGCGACCACCGGATGCATCACGACGTCGAGCAGTTTGCGCACCGCCGGTGTGTCGAGCGCGGGCCGCACGAAGCGCTGCCGCCAGCCGAACGGAATCCCCGCGCGCAACGCGGCGCCCGGATACGACAGCGCGATGAAGAACGGCCCGAGGTGATGCAGCACCAGATGCTGCGCGCGATGCATGAAGAATTCATGCTCGAAAAAATAATCGAGCCGCGTATGCAAGGCGACATACAACGCCACCAGCCCAAACCAGAAGGAAATGCGCCGGGCGACCGACAGCTTCGCCTTGCGCGCGCCGCGCACGAACAGGATCGCCGGCACCAGCAGGGCGATCACGACGGTCGGCGAAAATTCCCAGGGATCGAGCCAGTAGAGCAGATTCATCGCGGCGCGTTACTTGGTCTGGGCCGGCGATTTGACGGCGAACGGCGCGTCAAGCGTTTCGCCGTCGGAGAACTTCAGCGTGAGATGCACCGTGTCGCCCGGCGCGATCTTGTGCTTCGCGTCTTCGAGCATCACGTGATAGCCGCCCGGCGCAATCGCGACCTGGCCGTGCGCGGGCACCGTCAGCTTGTCGACCATCACCATCTTCTGCGACGAACCATTCGACACGGTCTGATGCAGCATCGCGCCGCCATAATCGCTGCTCGAAATATCGACGAGGTCGACCGGCTTGTCGCTCGCGTTCACGAGCGTCGCGTAGCCGGCGGCGGGCAAGTTGTTAGGCAGCCAGCGGACCCAGGCGTCCTTGACGCTGATCGCTTGCGCGCCGGCGGCTTGCGCGGCTGAAGCGAAGCCGAACGAAAAGGCGAGGGTGCAGGTCAGGACGGCGAACGTTTTTTTCTTGATCGACATAGTGGAATCGGAAAGGTCAGGAGCGGTCGTCAATGATACGGCGCAGGTCCTGCGCGATCGTATCGGGGGTGTCGTGGTCGGTGGCCAGCAGGCGCGCGCGGCCTTGAGGATCGAACACGTAGACGGCGGAGCTATGGGTGACTTCATAGCTGCCGTTCGGGTCGCGCTTTTCCATCTGGTACGCGACGCGGTAACGCTTGGCGAGCGACTCGATTTGCCAGTCGGTGCCGGTCAGCCCTTCGGCATGTTGCGAGTCGAAGGCGCCGACGTAATCGTGCAAGGCCTGCGGCGTGTCGCGCGCGGGATCGACGGTGATGAACAGGATGCGCACTTTTTGCGCGTCGGGGCCGAGCTTGCCGAGCACCTGCATCAGCCGGCCCATCGTTTCGGGGCAAACGTCCGGACAATGGGTGTAACCGAAATAGACCAGCGAGGTGCGGCCCTTGAACGAATCGCCGTTGACGGCGCGGCCGTCGTCGCCGGTCAGCGTGAAGTCGAGATCCGGCAAGTGGCCCGTCACGTTGGTCAAGTGCCAGGGTTCGGCGCGCTGCGTGCAACCGGCAAGCGCTGCCGGCGCGCCGATCGTGACGACCGTGGACATCAGCGCGAACACTCGTGCGAACCGTTGTGCCAGGCGCGGCCGGCGTGATGGTGCGCGATCCGGTTGCCGGCGTCGGGATGAGATGATGGGGAACAAAGCAGGTATCAATGACTCGATTAAAGAGCGGCGCGCGACGCTGCGCTTGAAGGGCCGCCGCCATCGCCGCCGTAGTCGCGATATTGTGCAAATATGGCCGTAACGGCACGGTCCACGTGGCAGCGACTGTATCGCAAAATCTTCGGTGGCGTCGTCCAGTGCCCGCGGGCGCGCGGTTTGCGAGGCAATTTGACGCAGGCGGCTGAAAGCCGGTTGCAGCCTGATCGTTCTCTTTTTGAATGCAATCCCAGGCAGCCTCGCCGCGCGCCGCCCGGCCAAGCCAGTGTCCTGGCTTACTTTCTCGAAAAATTGACGGATGCGCGGTAAGATGCGCACACTTTTCCAGCCGCAGAAGGCTGAAAGGCAAAACTAACCGATGCAAGAACTTCCGGCTGTTCTGTCTCCGAGCGAGACGGCATTTTTCTTCGATTTCGACGGTACGCTCGTTGAACTCGCGCCCACGCCGGACGGCGTGCGGGTCGAACCTCGCGTGGTCGAATTGCTGAGCGAACTGCGGCGGCTGACGAACGGCGCGGTCGCGGTGGTTTCCGGCCGCGGCATCGACAGTATCGACGCTTTCCTCGGCATGTCCGATCTGCCGATTGCCGGCCTGCACGGCGCCGAGCGGCGCGACGCGAACGGCGACACGCAGCGCATCGGGTTTCATGATCAGCGGCTCTTGCGGATGGAGCAGGTGCTCGCACAGGTGGTGAACGAACATCCCGGCATGCTGCTCGAGATCAAGGGCGCGGCGCTCGCGCTGCACTACCGCAATGCGCCGGACCGCGAGCCGGTGGCGCGTGAGGCGACCGAACGTCTGGTGGCCGATTACCCCGGCGCGTACGTGCTGCAGCCCGGCAAGATGGTCTACGAAATCAAGCCGAAGGACGTCGACAAGGGCCGGGCGATGCGCGCGTTCCTGGACGAGCCGCCTTTCGTCGGCCGCTTCGCGGTGTTCGCAGGCGACGATTTGACTGACGAGAAAGGCTTTGCCGTCGTCAACGAGCGCGGCGGCCTGTCGATCAAGGTCGGCGTGGGCGAGACGATGGCGCGCACGCGCATCGAATCGGTCTCCGCGCTGCTCGACTGGGTGGAATCGATTGTCGCGGCGGCGCGCTCGGCATGATCGCCATGCCGCGTCGCTCAACGTACACAACGTACTGCATCGGGAATCGCGCTTCATGAGCCGACTGATCATCGTATCGAACCGGGTTGCGCCGATCTCGGAGGGCGGCCCGGCGGCGGGCGGTCTGGCGGTCGGCGTGTACGACGCGCTGAAGGAAACCGGCGGCATGTGGTTCGGCTGGAGCGGCGACGTGCTGAGCTCGGGTCAGCCGCACATCAAGGTCGAGGAGCGCGGGCCGGTGACCTTCGCGACCATCGCGCTGATGCGCCGCGATTACGATCAGTACTATCGCGGCTTCTCGAATGCCACGCTGTGGCCCGCGTTCCACTATCGCGCCGATCTGTTGCAATACGACCGGCACGACTTCGAGGGCTACTGCCGCGTCAATGCATGGCTCGCGCAGCAACTCGTGCCGCTTCTGCGCGAAGACGACGTGATCTGGGTCCACGACTATCACCTGATTCCGTTCGCGCAAGCGTTGCGCGCGGCCGGCGTGAAAAATCGCATCGGCTTCTTCCTGCATATTCCGTTTCCGGCTTCGCAGGTGCTGCTCGCGGTGCCGCCGCATCGCGAGCTGGTCGAGGCGCTGTGTTCGTTCGACCTGCTCGGCTTCCAGACCGCGCCGGATCTGCGCGCGTTCTGCGACTACATCGTCAACGAGGCGAACGGCACGGTCGACGCATCGGCGAGCGGCCCGCTCACCGTTCACGCGTTCGGCCGCACGCTGCGCGCATCGGCTTATCCGATCGGCGTCTATCCGGACGAGATCGCCGAACTCGCGAAAGCCGGCGAGCGCGGCAAACCGGTGCGCACGATGAAGGCGACGCTGCATTCGCGCAAGCTGATCATGAGCGTGGACCGCCTCGATTATTCGAAGGGGCTGGTCGAGCGTTTCCGTGCCTTCGAGCGCCTGCTCGAACACGCGGCCGCGCAACGCAACACGGTGTCGTTCCTGCAGATCGCACCGCCCACGCGCGCCGACATGCACGCGTACCAGGACATTCGCCTGCAACTCGAAGGGGAGTCGGGGCGCATCAACGGCCGCTTCGCCGAACTGGACTGGACACCGATTCTCTACATCCACAAGCAGTACGAGCGCTCGGTGCTGGCCGCGCTGTTTCGCACCGCGCATGTCGGCTACGTCACGCCGTTGCGCGACGGCATGAACCTCGTCGCCAAGGAATATGTCTCGGCGCAGGATCCGGAGAATCCGGGCGTGCTCGTGCTGTCACGCTTTGCCGGCGCGGCGCAGGAACTGGATGGCGCGCTGATCGTCAATCCGGTCGACATCGACGGCATGGCCGAAGCGCTTGCCCGGGCGCTGGAGATGCCGCTTGCGGAGCGCCAGGCGCGTCATCGCGACATGATGGTGCAGTTGCGCGAGAACAATGTGTCGGTATGGCGCGATAATTTCATGCGCGATCTGCAGGGCGTCAATAGTGCCAGGAGTGGTGCAAAGAGCACCGGAAGCGGGAAGGCGCGCGCTGCGTCGGGGAAGAAGGCGCTGCGCGAAACCCTGGCCGGATAGGCGCTTTAAAGCTCTTGCTTCAAGGGCGCTTTCCTTGGATTCCGAAAAACAGAAAAGCCGCTTTCGAGCGGCTTTTCTGTTTGCTGGCTGGAGCGGAGCGTGCGTTGCTCAGACCACGTGCTGTTCGTCGACCTTCTTGCCGCCGATATGCAGCGTCGCGCCCTTGCCGTACTGCTTCGACAGCAGATCGCGGTACAGACCGGGACGCAGGCGCAGTTCTTCCGGGCTGCCGTCGTCGATCACCTTGCCGGCGCTCATCACGATGATCCGGTCGAAGTTGTTCAGCGTCGACAAGCGGTGCGCGATCGCGATCACGGTGCGGCCCACCATCAGGCGGTCGAGCGCCTTCTGGATCGCTTCTTCCGACGCGCTGTCGAGCGCCGAGGTGGCTTCGTCGAGCAGCAGGATCGGCGCGTTCTTCAGGATGGCCCGCGCGATCGCGATCCGTTGACGCTGGCCGCCGGAAAGCTTCACGCCGCGGTCGCCGACGATCGTGTCGAAGCCTTCCGGCATGGCCTCGATGAAGTCCGTGCAACGCGCCTCGCGCGCGGCGGCGAGCACTTCTTCGCGGCTGGCTTCAGGACGGCCATAGGCGATGTTCTCGTACACCGTGCGATGGAACAGCGAGATGTCCTGCGGCACCAGCGCGATCGCCTGACGCAGGCTGTCCTGAGTGATCGTGGCGATGTCCTGGCCGTCGATCCTGATCGCGCCGCCTTGCGTCTCATAGAAACGCTGCAGCAGCGCCAGCACGGTGGACTTGCCCGCCCCCGACTTGCCGATCAGGCCGACCCGCTGGCCCGGCTCGATGTGCAGATCGAAGTGATCGAGGATAGGGCGGCGGCGCGGGTAGGCGAACGTCACGCTTTCGAAATCGACCCGGCCGCCTTGCGGCACGAGCCCGGTCGCGCCGTCGCGATCCGGCATGCCGTGCGGCTCGAGCAGCGTGCGCACGGCCTCCGCGAGCCGCGCCACGTGCTGCGTGACGTCGACGAGCGCCACGGCCAGATCGCGCGTGCCGTGCAGAATCGTGAAGCCGAGCGAACTGACGAGCACGATGTCGCCGGAAGTCGCCCGCCCTTGGTCCCACAGCCACAGCGCCCAGCCGAGCAAACCGGCCGAGAGCAGCGCGGTGATCACCGCGTGCAGCAGGCGCAGCTTTTCCAGATACAGCAGGCTCTGCTGGCGGGCTTCCATTTCCGCCTTGACGGTCGCGCCGAAACGTTGCTGCTCGCGAAACGTCATGCCGAAGGCACGCACGAGGCCCATGTTGCTGATCACGTCGACCAGTTCGCCGTCCACCGAGGCGGCCCTGGTCGCGAAATGGTGATGGCGTGCCGAGCCACGGCCGGCAAGCTTGTAAAGCACGACCGACAGGATGGCCGAGCACAGCATCAGGCCGCCGGCCATCAGCGGATTCACCGCGGTGATCATGACGATTGCGCCGAGCACCGCGATGCAGGGCGGCAGCACGTTCCAGGCGGTGGTGTTCTCGGCGGTATAAACCGCGTTCGAGGTTGCCGTGATCCGGCTCGCGAGCATGCCGGGCTGCTTCTCCGAGTAGTAGGTCGGCGAGTGTCCGCTCAAATACTGGAACAGGTCGCGCCGCAAGTCGCCGGTCACGGCGACGAACGTATGCGCGGCGACCCAGCCGCCGACCCGCCACAGCAGGTTGTCGGCGGCGATCAAGCCGACCAGGATGGCGAACGCCCCCCACAGCGGACCGGGATGATGCCGGCCTTGGCCGAGCACGTCGATCAGATGTTTGATCGCGTATTGCGAAGCGAGCGCACAGCCCACGGCCGCAAATACGCTGCACACGACGATCGCGTGCGCGAGCGGGTGGCGGCGGATAAAGCGGAAAAGAAACGCAAGCGGCCGATGCGCATAGCTCGCAAGCTTTGCGTTGTGGGCATTGCGCTGGGCGATGGTTAAGTGTTCCAAATTGATCGTGAGGTCGATGGGTTTCGGGTTGCGCATGCAAAGCGCGGGCCATACGGAAAAAGGGTTCGCCGCGAACCTGATGCTTCGCATTGTAAACATGCAAAAGCGATTACGCCCTGGGTATCCGGGCCATGACGCGACTGATTTCGCGATAGACCTCCGCGACCTGCAGTTGCTCGACCCGCCAACACGGCGGTGGTTCATGCGGGCTGCGGAAAATTTCGAGATATAATTACAAACTGCATTCAACCGTGATGCGTCATTGCTTCCACGCTTGCCGGTAAAGTTGACGCAATAGTTCGCAGGAACTTGCACATGCCGCGTTCACGGAACATGTCCGAGCCAACCGCCACTGTAGAACTGTCTTATAAAACAAGGGTTTGTAAAGTGTTTCCCCCTTGTAACAACGTAAAGACTTTGAAATGTTGTGGCGCAGCAAGAGTTTGGGCACCGATAATGCATGCTCCGTAGGCCCCTGAAATTTCTGACAGTTTGTCAACGCAGGCGGCGCATGTGCGTTTACCGGCACATGCGCAGACGGTGACCCACTGGTCTGGGCCACTACCCAGGCGACCCATCGCAAGATTTCTCGAAGAATCAGGCCGCGCCGGCATGTCCGGCGAGGCGGCCCGGGCGAGCAAGCGAGTCGCTTTTACCAAACGCAGTACCTTTGCCTGATTTTTTACGAGGAGTTCTTCATTATGCGAATCGCTCAAATCGCTCCGTTGCACGAGGCGGTTCCTCCCAAGCTGTACGGTGGTACGGAACGTGTCGTGTCCTACCTCACCGAAGCGCTGGTCGAACAGGGCCATGACGTGACGCTGTTCGCGAGCGGCGATTCGCAAACCTCGGCAAAACTCGAAGCTTTCTGGCCGCAGGCGCTGCGCCTCGACCCGACCATCCGCGACGTGATGGCGCCGCACATGCTGCTGCTCGAGGAAGTGCGCCGCCGCGCGGACGAATTCGACGTGCTGCATTTCCACATCGACTATTACCCGTTCTCGCTGTTCGCCCGCCAGCCGGTGCCGTTCCTGACCACGCTGCACGGCCGTCTCGATCTGCCGGAACTGCAGCCGATCTTCAACACGTTCAGCGACGTGCCGGTGGTGTCGATTTCGGACAACCAGCGTATTCCGCTGCCGCAGGCAAACTGGCTGCAAACCGTCTATCACGGCCTGCCGGAAAACCTGCTCACGCCGATCAAGGACGTGAAGCCCAGCTACCTCGCGTTCCTCGGCCGCATCTCGCCGGAAAAGCGTCTGGATACGGCCATCCGCATCGCTCAGCAAGCGGGCATGCCGATCAAGGTTGCCGCGAAGCTCGACAAGGCTGACCGCGCTTACTACGACGAAGTCATCAAGCCGCTCATGTCGCTGCCGCACGTCGAATACATCGGCGAAATCAGCGAATCGGAAAAGACCGAGTTCCTCGGCAACGCCCACGCGCTGCTGTTCCCGATCGACTGGCCGGAGCCCTTCGGTCTGGTGATGATCGAAGCCATGGCTTGCGGCACGCCGGTGATCGCGTTCAATCGCGGTTCGGTGCCGGAAGTGATCGAAAACGGCGTGTCGGGTTTTGTCGTCGAAGACGAAATCAGCGCGGTCGCCGCAGTGAAGCGTCTGCACACGCTGCCGCGCGCAACGGTGCGCAAGGCGTTCGAATCGAGCTTCTCGTCGAAGGTCATGGCGCAGAACTACGTCGCCACCTACGAAGAACTGCTGCGTCAGAAGCATCGCACGGTGCTGCGCGAAGTCAACGCCAGCTAATGCACCAGCTAATGCGCGATAGGTAAAAGCAGTCAAGCCGGTTTAAGAAGCGCTTTCGGGCGCTCCAGGAACCGCAAATAACGCCCCGTGAGCCACTCGCCCGCGGGGCGTTGTTGCATGTGCGCCGCGTTTTTCCAGACGAGCGGCGGAAAGTGAGGGTTTCGTGGCTGCAAGAATGAGTCACCCTCCGTAATATCCCTATAATGGCCGTGCCGCAAAATTGGCTGCGGCGCCGCCGACGACAGGAGGATGCCTTGGCGAGAACGAAAGAGACGCGTGCGAACGCGGCGCCCGGCGCCGGAACGATTTTCGCGCTGCGCGCCATCGGTCTCGTGCTTCTGGCTCGCTGGCTGTTTTCGATGGCGCAGATGGACCTGGGCGCTGCGCTGTCGGCGATGGTGTCCTCGCCGTGGGCCTGCATCAACCTCGTGTTCCTGTTCCTGCTGATCTTCCTGCCGGGCGCGCGCGCCGTGGCCGAGCGTCCGTTTCATCCGCTGCCGCAATGGCTGCGGCAGGCGCTGCGTCTGTTTGCTTTCCTCGGATTCCTGTTCGCGGTCTGGTCGGTCGGCGCGTTCGCGGCGAGCGCCGGCTGGCGGCGCACCGTTCAAGCGGTGGCGGCCACCAACGGCTGGCTGCTGGCCGCGCCGGCGTTATACGCGGCGGTCTTGTGGATCTGCCGGCCGCGCGCGCTGTGGCGAACCAATATCGCCGCGCGCCGGTTTGCGATTGGCCGCTATGCGGTTGCGCTCGACCCGGTCACGCGCACAGTGAGCGTGTGGGCCGAGCGTCGCAAGGTGGGTCAGTACGATGCACGCGAATTGTCCGTGCGTTGGGCGGCCGCGCAGGGCGTGCGCGCCACGCCGGCGCCTGCCCACACGGTGGCGTTCGCGGCGGCGGGCGAGCCGGAGGGACATGCTGTGGCGCGTCGCTCGACCGTCGCGCCGTCGCTGGCTCGCGGCGCCTTCGGCCGCCGTCCGAAAATCGAATTGCTGTGGGACTCGCCGGCGGCAGCAGGCCACAATCGGCAGACCGTATTCCGCACCGCGCTGACTACCGAAGGCGATCGGGTCGCCGCGCGTGCGCTTGACACGTCTTTGCGGCAAGTCTGAATCTGGCGCTTTGTGCAGTCGGCCACACGCCGTGGCCGAAGCAGGCGTCGTAAAGTAAGCCTTGGTCGATAATGAAGTGAGTGCCGCGCGGCGCTGCAAGGCCGGCGGGTCAGACGTACACCGATCGTATCGCGTCGTTTGCAGGAGTCGCTATGCTGGTTCGCTGGTTGCTTGCCGCCATTCATCTGCTCGCTTATGGGTTCGCGCTCGCGTCGATTCTCCGGCGCACCTGGGCGCTGCGCCGAGCCACCGTGCCCGCCGCTTTGCGATCCGTGTTCCGCGCCGATACCCGGTGGGGCCTCTCGGCACTGGTGCTCATCATTACCGGACTGATGCGCGTCTTCGGCACTTACGAAAAAGGCGCCGACTACTACCTGCATGAGCCGCTCTTTCACGTCAAGATGACGCTGCTCGTGGTGATTCTCGTGCTTGAAGTGCCGTCCATGCTTGCACTGATGCGCTGGCGCGCTGCGGTCAGGAAGGGCGATGCGCCGGATCTGCGAAAGGCGCGTTCGTACGCGCATCTCAGCGTGATCCAAACGGTGTTGCTGGTTCTGATGGTGTTTGCGGCCGCGGGGATGGCGCGCGGCATCGGCTTGCCGGCTGGTGTGGTGTAGCCTGGGGCGCTCGAACGGTAGAGCCAGGCGGGTGCAGGTGGCCGTGTACGCGGCCAAGGCGATGGGCGTGCGAAACGCCAACGCGGACCACCTGTTGCCGGCGGCTTCCGCGTGACGTCCCACACGTTCGATGCAGGTTACTTCCCTACGAGCAAGCTGGAATCATCCGTCCGGTTTGCCTTGGCGCCGACGGTCCCGGGCAATATCTCCGGCTCGCTCAAGCCCTTGATGAGTTCCAGCGCCTGACGTTCGAACAACCGCCGGTACAGGCCGTTCTCGAGCTTGATCAGCGCCTCGTGACTGCCTTCCTCGATAACCTTGCCCTTGTCCAGCACCAGCAGCCGGTCGAGTGCCCGCACGGTGGAAAGACGGTGCGCCACCACCAGCGTCGTGCGGCCCATCATCAGCCGTTCCATGGCCTGCTGGATCAGCACTTCGCTTTCGCTGTCGAGGCTCGACGTCGCCTCGTCCAGTATCAGGATCGGCGCGTTTGCGAGGAACGCCCGCGCGATCGCCACGCGCTGACGCTCGCCGCCCGACAGCTTCACCCCGCGTTCGCCGACCAGCGTGTCGTAGCCATTGGGCAGCGCCGCGATGAAGTCGTGCGCGCTGGCGAGCCTCGCCGCGCGCTCGACCTCGGCGCGGCTCGCGCCGGGCCGCGCATACGCGATGTTCTCCGCGAGCGAGCGGTGAAACAGCACCGGCTCCTGCTGAACGATCGCGATCTGGCTGCGCAACGACGCTTGCCGCACATGCGCGATGTCCTGACCGTCGATCGTGATCCGGCCTTCCGAAAGATCGTAGAGGCGCTGGATCAGCTTGATGAAGGTCGTCTTGCCCGAACCCGAATGGCCGACCAGTCCGACGCGTTCTCCCGGTGCGATCCGCACGGAGAAGTTGTCATAGAGCGGCGTGGCATTCGCACCGTAGTGGAAGGTGACGTGCTCGAAGCGAATCTCGCCTTTGCCGATCGAGATCGGACCCGCGCCGGGCTGATCCTCGATGCCGAGCGGCTGACGTTCCAGCGACACCAGTTCTTCCATGTCGTTGACGGAGCGCTGCAGGTTGCGGATATGCATGCCTACGTCGCGCAGATAACCTTGCAGCATGAAGAACATGGTGAGCGCGAACGTGATGTCGCCGACGCTCGCCTCGCCGCGCATCCACAACAGCAGCGCGGCGCCGAGAATGGCAGCCTGAATCGCCACCAGCATGCCGCCCTGCACGCCGCCGTTGACGGTGCCGCGCATCCACGTGCGGCGGGTGCGATGACGCCACTTGCCGATCACGCGCGCAAGCAGCGCTTCTTCGCGTTCCTCGGCACCGAACGCTTTCACCACGCCGTTGCAACTGACCGCATCGGCGAGCGCGCCGCCCATGCGCGTGTCCCACGCATTCGCAAGGCGCGCGGCGGGCGCCACGAAGCCGAGCGACAGGGCCACGGTCACCGCGATATACAGCACCGAGCCGATGCCGACGACCGCGCCCATCATCGGCCAGCGCCAGCCGAGCAAGACCGTTGCGCCGACCAGCATGACCAGCGACGGGAACAGGGCGATCAGCAGCGTATCGTTGAGCAGGTCGAGTGCCCACATGCCGCGCGTGATCTTGCGCACGGTCGAGCCGGCGAAGCTGTTGGCGTGCCAGTCGGTCGAAAAGCGTTGCACGCGATGAAACGCATTCGCGGCGATCTCGCTCATCATCCTGAGCGTGAGCTTGATGATGTGGAAGAACACGCCCTGGCGAAGCAGCGTGGCACCGAGCCCAAGTGCGCTCAGCACGCCGAAGGCCGTGACCGCGGCGTGCCAGGCGACGGCGTTGCCGGCCGAGCCGGACGCGATGGCGTCGACGAGACGCCCGGCGAACATCGGCGTGAGCACGTCGGCTACAGCCGAGAGCAGCACCAGCGCCGCAATGGCGACGATGCGCCAAGGCTGCCGCGCCCAATGCAGGAAGGTGAAACCGAGGACGTCCTTGAAGGCTTGTCCGCGAAAGTCGAGTTTTTTTCTAGTCATTTGCCACGACCCGGTGGCGCATGAGCGCACCGAGGTTCCAGTCAGAAGCGAGAGGAAGAGACAGTCGAAGCGTGCCGGAACGCACCGGCAATGAAACTATGGACTGTCTGGGATTTGCGCGGAACGCCGGTTCAGGCGGAGCCGCGTGAGCGACGGATTAAGGTCGCGAGACCATACAAGGGGCGGCGATATGCACTGCGAACATGTGGCGCCTCCCTGTGGTCGAATGAGGTGGAGAAGGTGGACGGGGCGGATACCCGAGTGCCAACTATATCAGCAAGTGTCTGCCGGCCGCAATCGTACGAAGTTTCGGGGTTGACGAGCAAGCCTGATGGAGGCAATGGCACGGTGATATGCAATCATCAGGCGCCAAAGCTTGAGCCGAAAATAGAAAAGGGCTTACGCATTTCTGCGTAAGCCCTTTAATCTTCGGTGATCGACACACCAAAATTCTGGTGGGTAGTACTGGGATCGAACCAGTGACCCCTGCCGTGTGAAGGCAGTGCTCTACCGCTGAGCTAACCACCCGAAGAGAGCCGAATTATGTCAGGGTTTTTTTCACCCGTCCAGTATTTTTTAAGCGGTTTGCTCATCCGCGGCCGGCGCCGGTTCGAGACGCCACACGCTTGTGCCTTTGACCGCCTTGTCGAGACCATCCAGTACCGCCTGATGCGCCGCGAGTTCGTCGTCGCTGGCGGCGATCACGACCAGATCGAGCGAGTCGATCGCGACACGCGGCGCATGCGCGTTTCCACCGGCGTGAGACTCGCCGAGCATGTCGATGACGAGACTTTCCTGGCCGCGCGTCATCGCCAGGTAGACCTCGGCGAGCAACTCCGAGTCGAGCAGCGCGCCGTGCAGCGTACGGTGCGCGTTGCTGATGCCGAAGCGGTCGCACAGCGCATCGAGTGAATTGCGCTTGCCGGGGAACATCTGCTTGGCGCGCGCGAGCGTGTCGATGATTTCGCCGCAGCAAGTGCCGACGGGCGGCAGACCCAGCAGGGCGAATTCGGCGTCGAGAAAGCCGATATCGAACGGTGCGTTGTGAATGATCAGGTCCGCGCCCTGGATGAAGTCGCGGAACTGGTCGGCGATCTCGCCGAACTTCGGCTTGTCGCTCAGGAACTCGGTGGTCAAGCCGTGAACGGCCAACGCGCCCGGATCGCTGTCACGTCCCGGATTGATATAGAAGTGCAGGTTGTTGCCGGTAAGCCGGCGGTTCACGAGTTCGACGCAACCGAGTTCGAGAATCCGGTCGCCGGTGCGCGCATTCAGGCCGGTGGTTTCGGTATCGAGGATGAGTTGACGCATGTGGAGTTAGCCTGCTTCAAGAAATTGCAGCAAAAAAAGGTGCACGCGCGAGTGCCGACGCGGACATCACAGTTCGGCGAGCGACGCGACGCCGCGATTAGCCAGTTGGTCGGCGCGTTCGTTTTCCGGGTGGCCATTGTGGCCGCGCACCCAGCGCCATTCGATCTCGTGTTGCGCGACGAGCGCATCGAGCCGCTTCCACAAGTCGGCGTTCTTCACCGGCTGCTTCGCGGCGGTGATCCAGCCTTTCTTTTTCCAGCCGTGAATCCATTCGCTGATGCCTTTCTGCACGTACTGCGAGTCGGTATGCACGACCGCCTTGCAAGGGCGCTTCAGCGCTTCGAGCGCGGCAATCACGCCCATCAGCTCCATGCGATTGTTGGTGGTATTCGCCTCGCCGCCGAACAGTTCTTTTTCCTGGTCGCCGAAGCGCAGCAGCGCGCCCCAGCCGCCGGGGCCGGGGTTGCCCTTGCAGGCGCCGTCGGTATAAATATCGATGTGATCGGAAGTCATTGAGTGTGGTTGCGTGTGTTCGGTGTGGCGGCGGGCGCGAGGCCCGGAGCAAGGACAGGTTTCTTCACTTTCAGCGGCCCGACGAGGCGCATGCCGCGCACGCGCTTGATCGCCTTGATCATGTAGGTGGCGCCGAAAATCGGCCACCAGCGGTCGCCGGCGGCTTCCATGAAACCGTAGCGGGACAGCCATTGATCGCTGCCGAGCGGCGGACGATAGCAGCCGAAGCGCCCGCGTTCAAGGTCGAAACCCAGCAGCTTGATCCAGTCCTTGAGGCGTGTGAAGGCGATCAGGTCGACGGCGGCGGGCACGAAGGGCCGCCCGGTCATCTTGCCGACCGATTGCCGCGCGCCCCACAACGACAGCGAATTGAAGCCGAGAATGATCAGTTGGCCTTCGGGCATCAGCACGCGCTCGGCCTCGCGCAGCAGCCGGTGCGGGTCGCCGGTGAATTCCAGCGTGTGCGGCATGACGATCAGATCGACGCTTTGTGCTTCGAACGGCAAGTCGAGCAGGTCGCACCATACCGCGCTGCGTCCGGCCGGCGCGGGCAGGAGTGTGGGCTGAGCGTGCGCCGCGCGGTTGCCCGCCGAACCGTTGCCGGCATGCGCCGGGCCGCGCGGAAAAGTGTAGGGCGCGCTGGCGCCGCTCGCGGCATCGAGCACGAGCCCGCGGCACGGCATGCGGTTTTCGCGCAAGGCGTCGAGCTGCGGCAGGCCAAGTTGCAGCGCATGGTAACCGAACACGTCCGACACCACGCGGTCGAGTTGGGTCTGTTCCCACTCGAGCACGTAGCGGCCAGGTGGCGAATCGGTCCAGGCGGGCCAGTCTATAATCGCTCGGTCAGTCATATCAAAAAATACGTCGCCTATGAATGCGCTCGAGTACGTACCGGTCCCGGCGTTTGAAGACAATTACATCTGGGTCGTTTCCGACGGACACCACGCGGTGGTCGTCGATCCGGGCGAAGCCGCCCCCGTGCGCGCCTATCTGGCGAAACGAGGTTGGCGGATGAGCGCTATTTTACTCACGCACCATCATCAAGACCACGTCGGCGGGGTGGCCGATCTGCTGAATGGCCAGGCCGTTCCCGTGTACGGCCCCGCCGGTGAAGCGATCGAGCATCTCACACACCGTCTTGAAAATGGTGATCATGTGACGATTGCGGCCCCCGCGCTCGAATTCAGCGTGCTCGACGTGCCGGGTCACACGAGCGGCCATATTGCCTACTTTCAGGCGGCGGACCCGCGCGGCACGCCACACGTGTTCTGCGGCGACACGCTGTTCGCATGCGGCTGCGGCCGGCTGTTCGAAGGCACGCCGCAACAGATGCTCGCGTCGCTGGATTCGCTCGCCGCGCTGCCCGGCGCGACCGAGGTCCACTGCGCGCACGAGTACACGCTGTCGAACATCCGCTTCGCGCTCGCCTGCGAGCCGGGCAACGCTGAACTGCAAGCCTGGCGCGACAAGGCGAGTGAACTGCGCGCGCGCAAGGTGCCGACGCTGCCCACCACCATCGCCCACGAACGCGCCGTGAATCCGTTTTTGCGCGCCGGCAATCCGGCGGTTCAAGCGAGCTTGCAGGAGCAGTTGCACGAGAAGGTGTCCGACCGGTTGGCGGCATTCACGCTGATGCGCGAATGGAAAAACCGCTTCCGTTAACCGGATTGGCATTAGGGTGTTCCTCACGCGAAGAATCGGAAAAATTCGCCAAGCCCTAGATTTACTTGATTTTTTCGTAATTTTCCGATTGACGTAAACGTTGACGTTTCGTACTATCGGCTGCAAATTCCAGCCCTTGTGGAAACCGAGACGTTCATGAGATTTATCTTTAGTGCGTTGCTGGTCCTGACACTCGCCGCTTGCGCGAGCCAGGGACCGACGACGAATAGCCCCACCACCGCAACAAATCCCGCCAGTCAGCAAGCCGTAGCCGACGCCCTTCGCAAGACAGCCACCGCCAAAGAGACGATCAACGTCGACCAGGGTTCAGTCACTCAACTGACCAGCGCGGACGCCGATCTGTGGGGCCGTATTCGCCGCGGTTTTCAAATGCCGGATCTGCAGACCGACCTCGTCGATATGCAGGTCAACTGGTATGCGCAGCGTCCCGACTACGTGCAGCGCATGACCGAGCGCTCGCAGAAGTACCTGTACCACATCGTCGAGGAACTCGAGGCGCGCCATATGCCGACCGAGCTCGCGTTGCTGCCGTTCATCGAATCGGCGTACAGCCCGCAGGCTTTGTCGGTGGCGAAGGCGGCGGGCATGTGGCAGTTCATGCCGGGCACCGGCCGCACCTACAACCTCAAGCAGAACATGTGGCAGGACGAGCGCCGCGACGTGCTGGCCTCGACGAGCGCCGCGCTCGACTATCTGTCGCGTCTGCATGACATGTTCGGCGACTGGCAGCTCGCGCTCGCCGCGTACAACTGGGGTGAAGGCAACGTGCAGCGCGCGATCGCGCGCAACGAGGCGGCGGGTCTGCCCACCGACTACCTCAGCTTGCGCATGCCGAACGAGACGCGCAACTACGTGCCTAAGCTGCAGGCGGTGAAGAACATCGTGATGAATCCGCAAATGTACGGGCTCGCACTGCCGACGATTCCGAACCACCCGTATTTCGTGACGGTCACCACCTCGCACGATATCGACGTGGACACGGCCGCCAAGCTGGCGAATCTTTCGTTGGATGAATTCCGTTCGCTGAATCCGTCGTTCAGGAAGCCGGTGATTCTCGGCGCGACGCAGCCGCAAATCCTGCTGCCGTTCGACAATGCGAGCGCTTTCGAGCGCAATCTGAAGACCTATTCGGGTTCGCTGTCGTCCTGGACCACCTACACGGTCACGGAGCGTTCGGCGCCGGCGGCGCTCGCGCAAAAGATCGGAGTCGACGCCGACACGCTGATGGAAGTGAACAAGATTCCGGCCGGCATGCGTCTGAAGCCGGGCTCCACGATCGTGGTGCCGCGCGGTTCGGACGACGACGAGGACATCAGCGCCGACGTTGCCGAAAGCGCGGTTCTGGCGATGGAGCCGGACGTCCCCGATACCCGCAAGATGCTGATCCGCGTGCGCCGCAATCAGAGCATGGCGGCGATCGCCGCGCGCTATGGCGTCTCGGTCGGCCAGTTGAAGTCCTGGAATCGCACGCATCGTAACGAGGTTTCGCGTGGCCAGGTCATCGTGCTGCACGTACCGGTGGGCAAAACGGTGCCGAGCGAACCCGGTCCCGAGCGCATTGCCACCGACGTGCAGGGCGGCGGCGTCCAGAAGATCGGTACGCGCGTCCCGGAGACGAAGAAGGGGCGTGGCCGTTCGGCGGTCGTGAAGGTGTCCGAGCCGGTGGGCAAAGCCGGCAAGCCGGCGGCATCCGGCGCCGGCAAGGGCAAGGTGACGAAAGTGTCGGCGTCCACGTCCGGCAAGGTATCGAAGACGGCAACCAACGCGAAGAAGAGCAAGTAGCGCAAAAAGCGGCTCTCCACCAGTGACAACATGCGGGGCTGGAGCCGCGCAGCAATTGCGATCCGATCGCGCACCGAAGTTTTCCCAACGCCGTCACCCGTGGTGACGGCGTTTTTCATTGTGCGGATCATCGCGGGCGGGTTTGACGGATTTCCTTTATCGTTCGAGCTTTGGCTGACCGGCCGCCCCGATCGAAGCTTATGTCGTCGACCCAGCTGCGCGTCTTTCTCCTGTTTTCCGCCGGTTACCTCGTTTCGTATGTGTTTCGCGGCGTCAACCTCGGCTTTGCTCCGTTCATCACGGATGATCTAGGCTTGTCGGCAACCGACCTGGGTTTGCTGACCAGTCTGTATTTCCTCGGCTTCGCGGGTGCGCAGATTCCGGCCGGCGTGCTGCTCGACCACTTCGGCGCGCGGCGCGTGACCGCGGTGACGTTGCTCTTTGCCGCGTTCGGAATTTGGGTGTTCGGCGCAGCTCACAGCGTCGGCGTGATGATGGCCGGGCGGCTCTTGATCGGCGTCGGCGTGTCGGTGTGCCTGGGCGCGGCTTTCAAGGCGTTGGCGCAGCACTTCGCGTCGGCGCGCCTGCCGCTGATGAACGGGCTCGTGATGGCGATCGGCGGTTTCGGCGGCGTGATGGTGGGCTCGCCGCTCACGTGGGTGCTCGGCTTCGCGAGTTGGCGCGCGGTCTGCGTGGGGCTGGGTCTGCTGACGGTGCTGGTGGCGCTCGCTCAGTGGACGCTCGCGCCGGACACGCAGGAAACCCACCGTCAGGCGAGTCTTGGCGCCCAGTTCAAAGGCACCTTGCACATCCTGGGAAGCGCGGCGTTCTGGAAAATCGCCTCGTTCTCGGTCGTCACGCAAGGCGTGTTTTATGCGATGCAATCGCTGTGGGTGGGCGCCTGGTTGCGCGACGTTCAGGGCTTCGAGCCGCGCGAGGCGGCCGCGCTGGTGTCGATTCTCGGCTTTGCGATGATGGCGGGCTGCGTCGGTTTCGGCGCGGCGGCGCGCGGCCTCGAACGGCGCGGCATATCGTTGCATACGTTTTGCGGCGTGGGCATGGTGCTATATGTCGTGACGCAATTGCTGATCATGTTCCGCGCGCCGCTGCCCGCGGGGCTGCTGTGGGCGGCGTACGGGATTTTCGGCGGCACCGGCATTCTCAGCTACGCGGTGATGGCGAGGCACTTTCCCGCACAGATGATCGGCCGGGTGAATACCACGCTCACGCTCATCATCTTTCTGCTGATTTTCGGTTTTCAGATCGGCGTGGGCGCCGTGCTGTCGCGCTGGCCGGCGAGCGGTGGCCACTATCCGGCGGCCGCGCATCTGACCGCATGGGGCATTCTGGTGGCGCTGCAGATGTTGAGCGCGGTCTGGTACGTATTGCCTCGCCGCACGCCTGTTCGGCCCGTCGCGGTCCGCGCGGAGCAGGAGGCCTGAGCGGGTCACGCGGCGGTTCGCCGGTCGGAGCGCGTTTGCCGGCGCTATCCCGATTCCGGTCCCCGCAAATCTTGTCCGACGACGTCGGCGCCAGACGCAGCAAGGGTTTCATCGATTTGGGCGGGCGCGCCTCCTGGTCCGCTCCCCATCTCGGATTTGGAGAGAAGGGCACTTTCACGCTATAATTATAAAGTTTGAGCTTATCAACCCGCACCCTAGCGCCTACCTCTCCCATACCGTTCATCCGCCGCGCGCCGTTTGCGTAGCAAGAAGGGCCCCGCACCCAGCCGATCCGTCCAGACAATGGGCCCATCGCGCCTCTTGCAACGTCAACGGCAGTACGCGAGCGAGTCTGCGCGCGCATCCCGTGGATGCGTTTTCGCTGCGGCTCGCAGTCGGATAGACAGGTCGGCAACAGGGTGTTCCTCAAGGAGTCTCCCGTGTTGCCGTCATTTTCTCCTGCTTTGCTCGCGCTCGCCGACGGCACGGTCTTTCGTGGTTACTCGATCGGCGCCCCCGGGCATACGATCGGCGAAGTCGTGTTCAATACCGCTATCACCGGCTATCAGGAAATCCTGACCGATCCGAGCTATGCGCGCCAGATCGTGACCCTCACGTATCCGCACATCGGTAACGTCGGGGTGAATGCCGAAGACGTCGAAGCTACGAAAGTCCATGCCGCCGGCCTGATCATTCGCGATCTGCCGGTTCTCGCGTCGAACTTCCGCATGGAGCGCACGCTCTCGCAGTATCTGCAGGACGAAGGCGTGGTCGCCATCGCCGGCCTCGACACCCGCAAGCTGACCCGCGTTCTGCGCGACAAGGGCGCGCAGAACGGCGCGATTCTCGCCGGTTCGGACGACGAGGCCAAGGCCATCGAACTCGCGCGTTCGTTCCCCGGTCTCTCGGGCATGGACCTCGCGAAAGTCGTTTCGACGAAGGAAACCTACGAATGGACTCAGAGCGAATGGCGTCTGGGCACCGGCTACGGCAAGCAGAATGCGCCGAAGTACCGCGTGGTCGCATTCGACTATGGCGTCAAGTACAACATTCTGCGCATGCTCGCCGAGCGCGGCTGCCACGTCACGGTGCTGCCGGCGGAGGCCAGCGCGGCTGACGCGCTCGCGCTCAGCCCGGACGGCATTTTCCTGTCGAACGGCCCCGGCGACCCGGAACCGTGCGACTACGCGATCGCGGCCACGAAGGAACTGATCGAGCGCGGCATTCCGACGTTCGGCATCTGCCTCGGCCACCAGATCATGGGCCTCGCGGTCGGCGCGAAGACCATGAAGATGAAGACCGGCCACCACGGCGCGAACCATCCGGTGAAGGATCTCGACGACGGCCGCGTGGTCATCACGTCGCAGAACCACGGCTTCGCGGTCGACGCCGACACGCTGCCGGCCAACGCCAAGGTCACGCATATCTCGTTGTTCGACGGCACGCTGCAAGGCTTCGCGCTGACCGACAAGCCGGCGTTCTGCTTCCAGGGTCACCCGGAAGCGTCGCCTGGTCCGCACGACATCGCCTATCTGTTCGACCGCTTCGCCGCGTTGATGGACACGAAGAAGGCCGGCAGGACCGCGGCGGCGTAAAAGGCTTTTGAAGCGGTTTTTGAAGCGCCTTTGCGGCTCCCGGCGTGAGCCGTGCACTCTCAGCGCACTCAATGCGCTCAGCGCCGGTCAGGCGAGCCGCACAAACAGAGCGCGCGCAACGTAGAAACGACGCGCGCCGACGGAAAGAATTCAGGAATACATTAGCGAGAGCGTTATGCCCAAGCGGACAGACATCAAGAGCATCCTCATCATCGGCGCGGGTCCGATCATCATCGGCCAGGCGTGCGAGTTCGACTACTCGGGCGCGCAGGCATGCAAGGCGTTGCGTGAGGAAGGCTACAAGGTCATTCTCGTCAACAGCAATCCGGCGACGATCATGACCGACCCGAACACGGCCGACGTGACCTACATCGAGCCGATCACGTGGGAAGTGGTCGAGCGCATCATCGCGAAGGAGCGCCCGGACGCGATCCTGCCGACGATGGGCGGTCAGACCGCGCTGAACTGCGCGCTCGACCTGCACGCGCACGGCGTGCTGGACAAGTACAAGGTCGAGCTGATCGGCGCGTCGCCGGAAGCGATCGACAAGGCCGAAGACCGTCAGAAGTTCAAAGACGCGATGACCAGGATCGGCCTCGGTTCGGCCAAATCGGGCACCGCGCATTCGATGGAAGAAGCGCTGCAGGTGCAGGCCGACATTGCCGTGCAAACCGGCAGCGGCGGCTATCCGGTGGTGATCCGTCCGTCGTTCACGCTGGGTGGTTCGGGCGGCGGCATCGCCTACAACCGCGACGAATTCGAAGAGATCTGCAAGCGCGGTCTCGATTTGTCGCCCACGCGCGAACTGCTGATCGAGGAATCGCTGCTCGGCTGGAAAGAGTACGAGATGGAAGTGGTCCGCGATAAGAAGGACAACTGCATCATCGTCTGCTCGATCGAAAACCTGGACCCGATGGGCATTCACACCGGCGACTCGATCACGGTCGCACCGGCGCAAACGCTCACCGACAAGGAATATCAGATCCTGCGTAACGCGTCGCTCGCGGTGTTGCGCGAGATCGGCGTCGACACGGGCGGTTCGAACGTGCAGTTCTCGATCAATCCAAAAGACGGCCGGATGATCGTGATCGAAATGAACCCGCGTGTATCGCGTTCTTCAGCATTGGCGTCGAAGGCCACCGGCTTCCCGATCGCCAAGGTCGCGGCGAAACTCGCGGTCGGTTACACGCTCGACGAGTTGAAGAACGAAATCACCGGCGGCCAGACGCCGGCGTCGTTCGAACCGACGATCGATTACGTCGTCACGAAGATCCCGCGTTTCGCGTTCGAGAAATTCCGCGAAGCCGATTCGCGCCTCACCACGCAGATGAAGTCGGTCGGCGAAGTGATGGCGATCGGCCGCACCTTCCAGGAATCGTTCCAGAAGGCGCTGCGCGGTCTCGAAGTCGGCGTCGACGGTCTGGATGAAAAGACCGATAACCGCGACGAGATCATCCGCGAGATCGGCGAAGCCGGTCCGGATCGTATCTGGTACGTCGGCGACGCGTTCCGTGTCGGCATGACGGCCGAAGAAATCTTCGAGGAAACCTCGATCGACCCGTGGTTCCTCGCGCAGATCGAACAGATCATCCTGAAGGAAAAGGCGCTGGCGGGCCGCACGCTCGCGAGCCTCTCGAAAGAAGAGCTCAAGTATGTGAAGCAAAGCGGCTTCTCGGACCGGCGTCTCGCCAAGCTGCTCGGCGCGAAGCCGGCTGAAGTGCGTCAACGCCGGATCGAGTTGAACGTGCGTCCGGTGTACAAGCGCGTCGACACCTGCGCCGCCGAGTTCGCCACGAAAACCGCGTACATGTACTCGACCTACGAGGAAGAGTGCGAAGCGAACCCCACCAACAACAAGAAGATCATGGTGCTGGGCGGCGGCCCGAACCGGATCGGCCAGGGCATCGAGTTCGACTACTGCTGCGTGCACGCCGCGCTCGCCATGCGCGAGGACGGCTACGAAACGATCATGGTCAACTGCAACCCTGAAACCGTTTCGACCGACTACGACACATCCGATCGTCTGTACTTCGAATCGCTGACGCTCGAAGACGTGCTCGAAATCGTCGACAAGGAAAAGCCGGTCGGCGTGATCGTGCAATACGGCGGCCAAACGCCGCTGAAGCTCGCGCTCGATCTCGAGGCGAACGGCGTGCCGATCATCGGCACATCGCCGGACATGATCGACGCCGCCGAAGACCGCGAGCGTTTCCAGAAGCTGCTGCAAGGCCTCGGCCTGCGTCAGCCGCCGAACCGCACGGCGCGCGCTGAAGACGAGGCGCTCAAGCTCGCGGACGAAATCGGCTACCCGCTGGTGGTGCGTCCGTCGTACGTGCTCGGCGGCCGCGCGATGGAAATCGTCCACGAGCCGCGCGACCTCGAGCGCTACATGCGCGAGGCCGTGAAGGTGTCGAACGATTCGCCGGTGCTGCTCGACCGCTTCCTGAACGACGCAATCGAATGCGACGTCGATTGCATTTCCGATGGCGAGGCCGTGTTCATCGGCGGCGTGATGGAGCACATCGAACAGGCGGGCGTGCACTCGGGCGACTCGGCTTGCTCGCTGCCGCCGTACTCGCTGTCGAAGGAAACCGTGGCCGAACTGAAGCGTCAAACGGGCGCGATGGCGAAGGCGCTGAACGTGATCGGCCTGATGAACGTGCAGTTCGCGATCCAGCAAGTGCCGCAAGCGGATGGTTCGAAAGAGGATGTGATCTACGTGCTCGAAGTGAACCCGCGTGCGTCGCGCACGGTGCCGTACGTGTCGAAGGCGACCAGCCTGCCGCTCGCGAAAATCGCGGCGCGCGCGATGGTCGGCCAGAAGCTCGCCGCTCAGGGCGTGACGAAGGAAATCGACCCGCCGTACTTCAGCGTGAAGGAAGCCGTGTTCCCGTTCGTCAAGTTCCCTGCAGTCGATCCGGTGCTTGGACCGGAAATGCGGTCGACCGGTGAAGTGATGGGCGTGGGCCAGACCTTCGGCGAGGCGCTCTTCAAGTCGCAGCTCGCGGCGGGTTCGCGTCTGCCCGAGTCGGGCACGGTGCTGTTGACCGTGATGGATGCCGACAAGCCGAAGGCCGTCGAAGTCGCTCGCATGCTGCACGAACTCGGCTATCCGATCGTCGCGACCAAGGGCACGGCCGCCGCGATCGAAGCAGCCGGCGTGCCGGTCAAGGTCGTCAACAAGGTGAAGGACGGCCGTCCGCACATCGTCGATATGATCAAGAACGGCGAGATCGCGTTGGTCTTCACGACCGTCGACGAAACCCGCGCGGCGATCGCCGATTCGCGTTCGATTCGCATGAGCGCGCAGGCGAACAAGGTCACGTACTACACGACCATGTCGGGCGCGCGGGCCGCGGTGGAAGGCTTGCGCTATTTGAAGGACCTGGAAGTCTATGATTTACAAGGGCTCCACGCTCGCCTAAACTAAGGCTTCGAATACCTGTCCAAGACGTAAGTGCCGCGGTTAAGCGGCGTTTCGCAGGTGCCATGGCTCGGGTTTTGCCCGGCGCTCTGGTCCGCGCGGAATGCACTTAACCGCGGTGATTTTTTTTATGGCCGTTTTTTAGCCTCTAGAGTTGTTTATGAGCACTATTCCATTGACGAGGCGCGGCGCAGACATGCTGCGCGATGAATTGCAGCGCCTGAAATCGGTTGAGCGTCCCGCGGTGATCAACTCGATCGCGGAAGCACGCGCCCAAGGCGATCTGTCGGAAAACGCGGAATACGACGCGGCGAAGGAAAAGCAGGGCTTTATCGAAGGCCGTATTGCCGAGATCGAATCGAAGCTGGCCGGCGCGCAGGTGATCGACCCGTCCAAGGTGGACGCGGACGGCCGCGTGGTGTTCGGCGCGACGCTCGAACTCGAAGACCTTGATTCGGGTGCGAAGGTCAAATACCAGATCGTCGGCGACGACGAAGCGGACATCGACCACGGTCTGATCTCGATCAGCTCGCCGATCGCGCGCGCCTTGATCGGCAAGTCGGAAGGCGACGTGGCATCGGTGCAGGCGCCGGGCGGCGTGCGCGAATACGAAATCATCGCGGTTAGCTACGTTTGAAGGCGGCCCCGGTGTCCTTGATGCCGCATCGATTTTTCCGTCTGCTGACGGTGGTGTGGGTCGGTAGTCTGCTGACTATCGGCTATGCCGTCGCGCCGGTGCTGTTCACGTCGCTCGACCGGATGACGGCGGGCGCGGTGGCGGCGCAGTTGTTTCGCATTGAAGGCGTGCTGGGCGCGGTGTGCGGCATTTTGCTGCTCGTTCTCGCCAACGTTTTGGTTCGCCGCGGCAGCGACGCATATCGCCGTTTGCGCTGGCTGATTGCGGGCATGCTCGTGTGCGTGCTGGTGGGTTACTTCGCGTTGCAGCCGTTCATGAATGCAATGCGCGTTGCCGCGCTCGAAGCGGGCAGCGATGTCGGACATTCGGCTTATGCGACGCGCTTCGGCGTCCTGCATGGCGTATCGAGCCTGTTCTATCTGGTCGAAAGCCTGTTGGGCGTGGCGCTAGTGTGGAAGCTGCCGGCAAGCGCCGGCGCAATCGTGGCCGATCAGGATGGTGGCGGCGCTGCGGGGCACATAACACGCTGAGGTTGCTGGGTCACGCGCTACGGTTTTCGTGATTCAGCGGCCCGGCAGGTCCGCCCAGGCATTCGCCTGAACATGTGAACTGAGCATTTCGCCCCAGCATCCTGCCTTAAGACAGACCACGCCAAGGTGCGGACCTTGCCCGCACCTCCACCATCATTCGCTTACTTCGACTGATGCGAGCGCTTCGCGCTAGTCTGGCGCTTCTTGGCCCGCTTGATGTTGCCGCCTTGCGTGACGCGTTCATTGCCGCGCACCACGACCGCCTTTGCCTTGGGCTTGCGCATCGGAATTTCGCTGGGCTTCACCACGGTAACCACGCGCGGCGCCCGGCCCTTGCCGGGTTTGGCATCCGCAGCGGCTTCGCGGGCGCTCGGCAGGGTGCCGCGCTTGCTCTTCACCGCCGGTTGCGCGGTTTCAGGCTTCCAGATCACCAGGAGCTTGCCGATATGCTGGATCGGCGCCGCGTTCAGCTTGTCGCAGATTTGTTCATAAATCGCGATGCGTTCTTCGCGTTCGTCGCCGAACACACGGATCTTGATCAGCTGATGGGCGCCAAGGTGGACGTTGATTTCAGAGAGCACAGCGTCGGTCAAGCCTTCGGCGCCGACGAGCACCACCGGTTTGAGCGCATGTGCCTGGGAGCGCAACTCGGCGCGTTGGTCGGAAGAGACTTTGAGGGCTGGCATGGAAAGTGGGAGACTCGACTAAAATGGCGGCGCCTGCATTCCCGATCCATTCGTTCGATTAGCGGCGATTGGGTTTTCGGTCGATCAGCAGGGCGGCGCGTCAGAACAACAGAATCGCGGATGACTGCCAGTTTTGGCGGTGGCCGCGCGAAATTAACCGCGTATTATCCGCTAAAGCGCGACATGGCGCAGCAAGAGTTCAACGTTTAATGGCAAAAAACAAGTTCAACACGGCGTGGCTGCATGACCACATCAACGATCCGTACGTAAAAATGGCGCAGCGGGAGGGCTATCGCGCGCGCGCCGCCTACAAGCTCAAGGAAATCGACGAACAGGACAAGCTGATCCGCCCGGGGCAGGTGATCGTCGACCTCGGCTCTGTGCCGGGCAGTTGGAGCCAGTACGCCCGCAACAAGCTCGCCAAGGGCGCGCAGCGCGACGCCGAGCGCGAGGGCGGCATTGACGGCACGATTATCGCGCTGGACATGCTGCCGATGGAGCCGATCGCCGACGTCCACTTCATTCAGGGCGACTTCCGCGAAGACTCCGTTCTCGGCCAGCTCGAAGAATTAGTCGGCGAGCGCCAGGTTGATCTTGTAATTTCGGATATGGCGCCCAACCTGTCGGGGGTGGCGGTGGCGGATGCCGCGCGGATCGAGCATTTGTGCGATCTCGCGCTGGAATTTTCGCAAAATCACCTGAAGCCGGATGGTGCCCTTTTAGTCAAATGCTTTCATGGCAGCGGTTACAGCCAGATTGTCGAAAAGTTCAAGCATCAGTTCAAGGTGGTGGCGGCCCGCAAGCCGAAAGCTTCGCGGGACAAGTCGTCAGAAACGTTTATTTTGGGTAAGCATCTCAAGCGGCCCGCATAGGACGCTGCAGGACGGATCCGCATTTGCCGATAAATGGTCTCCAGGCGCCGGAAATTGGCGCTGTAACGGCCGGTTACGCTATTTCTGTGGTAGCGAAACCTTATGGCAGGGGTCTGCGGACTGGATTAGAATGCTTTCGTGGTGCCGCAAGGCAAGTGTAGGCGCCCGTCTAAGTGAAGGAGTGGTGCTTTGAACAACAATATGTTTTCGAAGGCAGCAGTGTGGCTGGTTATCGCACTGGTGCTGTTTACGGTGTTCAAGCAGTTCGACAAGCCCCGTGTCCAGGAAGGCGTTTCCTATTCGCAGTTCATGGACGACGCGAAGAACGGCAAAGTCAAGAACGTCATTGTCCAGGGGCGGAACCTCACGGTCACTCCAGCAGACGGCCAGAAGTACCAGATCGTGTCGCCCGGCGACATCTGGATGGTCGGCGATCTGATGAAGTATGGCGTTCAGGTGAGCGGCAAGGCTGATGACGAACCCAATGCGCTGGTGTCCGCGCTGTATTACCTTGGGCCGACGATCCTGATCATCGGTTTCTGGTTCTACATGATGCGACAGATGCAGGGGGGCGGGAAAGGTGGTGCGTTCTCATTCGGCAAATCCCGTGCACGTCTGATCGACGAAAATAACAACGCAATCAATTTCACCGACGTCGCCGGTTGCGACGAAGCCAAGGAAGAAGTCTCCGAACTGGTCGACTTCCTGCGCGATCCGCAAAAATTCCAGAAGCTGGGCGGGCGCATTCCGCGCGGCGTGCTGCTGGTCGGCCCGCCGGGAACCGGTAAGACGCTGCTTGCGCGCGCCATCGCTGGCGAGGCGAAGGTGCCGTTCTTCAGCATCTCGGGTTCGGATTTCGTTGAAATGTTCGTCGGCGTCGGCGCGGCTCGCGTGCGCGACATGTTCGAACAGGCCAAGAAGCACGCACCGTGTATCGTGTTCATCGACGAAATCGACGCGGTCGGCCGTCATCGCGGCGCCGGCATGGGCGGCGGTAACGACGAACGCGAGCAGACGCTGAATCAGATGCTGGTCGAGATGGACGGCTTCGAAGCGAACTCGGGTGTGATCGTGATCGCCGCAACCAACCGTTCGGACGTGCTCGACAAGGCGCTGCTGCGTCCGGGCCGTTTCGACCGCCAGGTGTATGTCGGTCTGCCGGACATCCGCGGCCGCGAGCACATCATGAAGGTTCACCTGCGCAAGGTGCCGATCTCGAACGACGTCGACGCGGCGGTCATCGCTCGCGGCACGCCGGGCTTTTCGGGCGCCGATCTGGCGAACCTCGTGAACGAGGCGGCATTGTTCGCGGCTCGCCGCGGCAAGCGCATCGTGGAAATGACGGACTTCGAGGACGCGAAGGACAAGATCTTCATGGGTCCGGAGCGCAAGTCGGCTGTGATCCGCGAAGAATCGAAGCGTGCCACGGCGTATCACGAGTCGGGCCATGCGGTGATCGCCAAGCTGTTGCCGAAGGCCGATCCGGTGCACAAGGTCACGATCATTCCGCGCGGTCGCGCGCTGGGTGTGACGTGGCAGCTGCCGGAGCACGACAACGAAACGTATTCGAAGGACTACCTGCTTGATCGTCTCGCGATCCTGTTCGGTGGCCGTGTCGCGGAAGAGCTGTTCCTGAACCTGATCAGCACCGGCGCGTCGGACGACTTCAACAAGGCGACGCAAACGGCTCGCGCCATGGTGGCTCGCTTCGGCATGACGGACGCGTTGGGACCGATGGTCTACGTTGACGACGAAAACGACGCAACGCCGTTTGGCCGCGGCTTCACGCGCACCATTTCGGAAGCGACGCAACAGAAGGTCGACGCGGAAATCCGTCGCGTGCTGGACGAGCAGTACAACCTCGCGAAGCACCTGCTGGAAGAGAACCGCGACAAGGTCGAAGCGATGACCGCCGCACTGATGGAGTGGGAAACGATCGACGCCGATCAGATCAACGACATCATGGCAGGCCGTCCGCCGCGCTCGCCGAAGAGCTCGCCGCCGCCGGCGAGCGACGCCTCGTCGGGCGGCAGCCCGGGCACCGAGGTCAAGCCGGGCAGCGCTACGGCGCCGGCCTGATAGGCGACTAGTAGAAAGTGCGGGCCGGTGTGTTTCACACCGGCCCGTTTTGCATTTAATCCGTTTTATGTGAAGCGCCGCCACGTGTCGAAAGTCGATTTCCCCTCTTTTCCCATTCCTGAGCCGCTGCAGTGCGGCCGCTTCAAGCTGACCTTTGAACGTCCTTTGGTCATGGGCATCCTGAACGTCACACCCGATTCTTTCTCCGACGGCGGCCAATACGCGATGCGCGGCGATGCGCTGCGCCAGGCCGAGCGCATGCTGCTCGACGGCGCCGATATCATCGACATCGGCGGTGAGTCGACTCGTCCCGGCGCGCCGCCGGTGCCGCTCGACGAGGAACTGGAGCGGGTGATCCCGCTCGTCGAACAGTTGCGCGGCGCGAATGTGCCGTTGTCGGTCGATACCTATAAGCCCGAAGTGATGCGCCGCGCGTTGGCCGCGGGCGCGGACCTGATCAACGACATCTGGGGTTTCCGGATGCCCGGCGCAATCGATGCGGTGCGCGACAGTGAATGCGGTCTGTGCGTGATGCACATGCTCGGCGAACCGCAAACCATGCAACTCGGCGAACCTGCCTATGTGGATGTGGTGAGCGAGGTCCGAGCGTTTCTCGAGGAACGGGTGGCGGCGCTTGAACAGGCCGGTATCGCCCGTGCGCGCATCAGCGTCGATCCGGGTTTCGGCTTCGGCAAGGCGGTGCTCGAGCATAATTACGCGCTGCTTGCGCATCTGCCGGACACGGCGCCGCGGGTAGAGCCGCCGTATCCGATCCTCGCGGGCATGTCGCGCAAGTCGATGATCGGCGCGGTGGTCGGACGCCCGGCGCCGGAGCGCATCGCGGGCAGCGTCGCCGCCGCGGTGTGCGCGGCCGGGCGGGGCGCCGCGATCCTGCGCGTGCACGACGTCGCGCAAACAGTGGATGCATTGAAAGTATGGGCGGCCATGCGCGAAGCGGCGAATCACAGCCGCGCGCGCGGCTGAACGCAAAGGAGGAACATAAAATATGGCACGTCGTTTTTTCGGAACGGACGGAATTCGGGGCAAAGTCGGCGAAGGGCCCATTACGCCGGAATTTGTTTTGCGGCTCGGCTACGCGGCCGGCAAAGTGCTGGCGGGCGCGGACCGCTGGGCGAGAACGGGCACGAGGCCCACCGTGCTGATCGGCAAGGACACGCGCGTGTCGGGCTACATGCTCGAAGCCGCGCTCGAAGCGGGTTTTTCCGCGGCCGGTGTCGACGTGATGCTGGCCGGCCAGCGCGTCGCACAATCCGTACTACGACAACGGCATCAAGTTCTTCTCCGCCGACGGCAACAAGCTGCCCGACGAAGTGGAGGCGCAGATCGAAGAGCAGTTGGACCTGCCGCTGGCGTGCGCGGCCTCCGAGCAGCTCGGCAAGGCTCGGCGTCTCGACGACGCGGCCGGCCGCTACATCGAGTTCTGCAAGAGCACGTTCCCGGCTGCGTTCGACCTGCGCGGTCTGAAGCTGGTGGTCGATTGCGCGCACGGCGCCGCGTACGACGTCGCGCCGCACGTCTTCCATGAACTGGGCGCCGATGTGATCCCGATCGGCGTCGCGCCGAACGGCTTCAACATCAACGACGGCGTCGGCGCGACCGCGCCCGACGCGCTGATGCGCGCGGTGCGCGCGAACCACGCGGACCTCGGCATCGCGCTCGACGGCGACGCCGACCGCCTGCAGGTCGTGGACGCCGCCGGCCGCCTGTATAACGGCGACGAACTGCTGTACGTGCTGGTCAAGGACCGCATCGCAACCGACGGCAACGTGGAAGGCGCGGTCGGCACTTTGATGACCAATATGGCCGTCGAAGTGGCGCTGCAAAAAGCCGGCGTGAAATTCGTGCGCGCGGCGGTGGGCGACCGCTACGTGCTCGAGCAGCTACGCGAGCACGGCTGGCAACTCGGCGCCGAAGGCTCCGGCCATATTCTCTCCCTTGACCGCCATTCCACCGGCGACGGCATCGTCTCGGCGCTTCTCGTGCTGGCGGCCATGAAGCGCAGCGGCAAGACGCTCGCCGAGTTGCTCGACGGCGTCACGCTGTTCCCGCAGAAGCTGATCAACGTGCGGATGAAGCCCGGCGCGGACTGGAAGGGCAGCGACGCGATCCGCCGCGCCATCAGCAAGGCCGAGGGCGCGCTGAATGGCCGCGGTCGCGTGCTGATCCGCGCCTCCGGCACCGAGCCGGTGCTGCGCGTGATGGTCGAGGCGGAAAAAGTCGACGACGCGCTGTTTCACGCTGAATCGATCGCCGGCGCGGTCAAGGAAGCGACCGCCTAAGCCACGGTTTTCCTCCACGGCGGCGGGACGGTACTGACATCGTCCCGCCGCCCAAAATCCGCCTTCCACGTACACGCAAACGTTCGCGCCCCATCTTTTTCGCCTACTCTGTAGGGCGACGCCGACCCCGCCGCGAAAACCGGCGATCCCGCCGCGCAAACGCCTTTCACATTCGTAAACCGACTGTCACATTCGTTTCACGATCAGTCACGTTACTGTCACAAAGAGACCCTAAGCTTCGCGGTGTTCGTGTTACTCGCTCACACCGCTCACACCCTTGGAGGTCTCATGAAATTGATGCAAACCGTGTTCGCTGGCGTCGCTGGCGCGCTTTTCGCGATCGCAGCGCAAGCCGCAGACATCACCGGCGCGGGCAGCACCTTTGCAGCACCGATTTACACGAAATGGGCCGACGCCTACCAGAAGTCCGGCGGCGGTAAGGTTAACTACCAGGGTATCGGTTCGTCGGGCGGCGTGAAGCAGATCGTCGCGAAGACGGTCGACTTCGCCGGGTCGGACGCTCCGCTGAAGGACGACGAACTCGCCAAGGAAGGCCTGTTCCAGTTTCCGACGGTGGTGGGCGGCGTGGTGCCGGTCGTCAACGTGCCGGGCGTGAAGCCGGCTGAACTGACGCTGTCGGGCGAAGTGCTCGGCGACATCTACCTCGGCAAGATCAAGAAGTGGAACGACCCGGCGATCGTCGCGCTGAACCCGAAGGTCAAGCTGCCGGATACCGATATCGCCGTGGTTCGCCGCGCCGATGGTTCGGGCACCAGCTTCATCTGGACGAACTATCTGTCGAAGGTCAACGCCGACTGGAAGTCGAAGGTCGGTGAAGGTTCGACGGTCAACTGGCCGACGGGTACGGGCGGCAAGGGCAACGACGGCGTCGCCGCCTTCGTGCAACGTCTGCCGGGCGCGATCGGCTATGTGGAATGGGCGTACGCCAAGCAGAACCACATGACCTACGTCGCACTGAAGAACTCGACGGGCACGGTGGTCGAGCCGAAGACGGAAACGTTCAAGGCGGCGGCAGCGGGCGCGGACTGGTCGAAGTCGTTCTACCAGATCCTGACGAACGAGCCGGGCAAGAACGCATGGCCGATCGTCGGCGCGACGTTCGTGCTGGTTCACACGACGCAGGAAAAGGCGCCGCAAGGCTCCGAAACGCTGAAGTTCTTCGACTGGGCATTCAAGAACGGCACGCAAGCCGCCAACGATCTGGACTACATCTCGTTGCCGGATTCGGTCGTGTCGGAAATCCGCACGCAGTGGAAGTCGAAGGTGAAGGACGCTTCGGGCAAGTCGCTCGCGGAGTAAGTGAGGCTGTAGACAGTCGCATCGTGTAATACATTGGCCGTCCTCGTGTGAGGACGGCCAATGGCATTGACCCGGCATCACCGCCGCGCGACAAGTGTCGTACGGCAACTGGAAACAGATCCATCAGGCTCTCATGTCCGATATCCATTTAGCGTCCGGCTCGTCGCGGTCGACCCCGCCCGGCAGCGCGTCGCAGCAGAAAGCGCCCAGCCGCGCCGGCGATATCATCTTCGGCGGCCTCGCACGCCTCGCCGCCGTCGTCACGTTGCTGCTGCTCGGCGGCATCATCGTCTCGCTGATCGTCGCCTCCATGCCCTCGATCAAGCAGTTCGGCCTCGCCTTTTTGTGGACCGCCGAGTGGGACCCACCCAGCAAGCAATTCGGCGCATTGGTGCCGATCTATGGCACGGTCGCGACCTCGCTTATCGCACTCATCATCGCGGTGCCGGTCAGCTTCGGCATCGCGCTTTTCCTCACCGAACTCGCGCCCGCGTGGCTGCGCCGGCCGCTCGGCATCGCGATCGAACTGCTCGCCGCGATTCCGTCGATCGTGTACGGCATGTGGGGCCTGCTGGTGTTCGCGCCGATCTTCGCGACATGGTTCGAGAAGCCGCTCGGCGCCGTGCTCGGCGGCATTCCGGTTGTTGGCGCGTTGTTTCAGGGCGCGCCGATCGGCATCGGCATTCTGTGCGCGGGCGTGATTCTCGCGATCATGATCATCCCGTACATCGCCTCGGTGATGCGCGATGTGTTCGAAGTCACGCCGGTGCTGCTGAAGGAATCGGCGTATGGCATCGGCTGCACGACGTGGGAAGTGATGTGGAAGATCGTGCTGCCCTTCACCAAGAGCGGCGTGATCGGCGGCGTGATGCTCGGCCTCGGCCGCGCGCTCGGCGAGACGATGGCGGTCACGTTCGTGATCGGCAACACCAATCTGCTCGACAACGTGTCGCTGTTTTCGCCGGGCAACAGCATTACCTCGGCGCTCGCCAATGAATTCGCCGAAGCCGATCCGGGCCTGCATACGTCGGCTTTGATGGAGCTCGGCCTGATCCTGTTCGTGATTACGTTCATCGTGCTGGCGATTTCGAAAATGATGCTGCTTCGCCTCGAAAAAGGGGAGGGCGCGAAATGAGCCAGTCCAGTTTGAATATGCCCGGCTCGAACGACGCCGTTGCCCTGGAAGCAATGCGCGTGCGCCTGCAAGGCCGCCGCCGCATGAAGAACGCCGTCGCGCTGACGCTGTCGCTCGCGGCCATGGCGTTCGGCCTGCTGTGGCTCGTGTGGATTCTCTACACGACGCTGCGCCTCGGCATCGGCGGTTTGTCGGTCGAATTGTTCACGCAATCGACGCCGCCGCCGAACACCGATGGCGGCGGTCTCGCCAATGCGATCGTCGGCAGCGTGATGCTGGTTGTGCTGGCAACTTTCGTCGGCACGCCGATCGGCATTCTGGCGGGCGTTTATCTCGCCGAATACGGTCAGAAAGGCTGGCTCGCGAGCGTCACGCGTTTCATCAACGACATTCTGTTGTCGGCGCCGTCGATCGTGGTGGGTCTGTTCGTCTACGCACTCGTCGTCGCGAAGATGGGTCACTTCAGCGGCTGGGCCGGCGTGTTCGCGCTCGCGCTGCTGCAAATTCCGATCGTGATCCGCACGACCGAAAACATGCTGAAGCTGGTGCCGAACGCACTGCGTGAGGCGGCTTTCGCGCTCGGCACGCCGAAGTGGAAGATGGTGCTGTCGATCACGCTGAAGGCGTCGATCGCCGGGATCGTCACCGGCGTGCTGCTCGCGATCGCGCGCATTGCCGGCGAGACCGCGCCGCTGCTCTTCACGGCGCTGTCGAACCAGTTCTTCTCGTTCGACATGGGCCAGCCGGTCGCAAACCTGCCGGTCACGATCTACAAGTTTGCGATGAGCCCGTTCGCGCAGTGGCAATCGCTCGCGTGGGCCGGCGTCTTCCTGATCACGCTCGCGGTGCTGGGATTGAACATCCTTGCGCGCACGATCTTCTCGAACAAGTAAGGGCGGAGTGTAATCCGATGAATATGGCAGAAACTCAACTCAATCCGATTTCGCGCCCGACCGCGCCCGCTGGTTTCGATCCCGCCCAAAGCGGCCAGGCGCAAGCGCCGTCGCGCCCGAAGATCGAGGTCAACGACCTGAACTTCTTCTACGGCAAGTATCACGCGCTGAAGAACATCAATCTGCGGATTCCCGAAGGCAAGGTGACCGCGTTCATCGGCCCGTCGGGCTGCGGCAAGTCCACCTTGTTGCGCACGTTCAACAAGATGTACGCGCTCTATCCGGAGCAACGCGCCGAGGGCGAGATCCTGATGGACGGCGAGAACCTGCTGACCTCCAGGCGCGATATCTCGCTGCTGCGCGCGCGGATCGGCATGGTGTTCCAGAAGCCGACGCCGTTTCCGATGTCGATCTACGACAACATCGCGTTCGGCGTGAAGATGTTCGAAACGCTGCCGCGCTCGGAGATGGACGACCGCGTGGAATGGGCGCTGACCAAGGCCGCGCTGTGGAACGAAGTGAAGGACAAGCTCGGCCAGAGCGGCTACGGGCTGTCTGGCGGCCAGCAGCAGCGTCTGTGCATTGCGCGCGGTATCGCGATCCGTCCCGAAGTGCTGTTGCTCGACGAACCGTGCTCCGCTTTGGACCCGATTTCGACGGGACGTATCGAAGAACTGATCGCCGAACTAAAGAGCGATTACACGGTGGTGATCGTCACGCACAACATGCAACAGGCGGCCCGCTGTTCGGACTACACTGCCTATATGTACCTCGGTGAACTGATCGAATTCGGCGACACCGAAAAGATCTTCATCAAGCCGGTCCGCAAGGAAACCGAGGATTACATCACTGGCCGCTTCGGCTAAGCCGCCGAGCAAAATAACGGAGTACGACATGTCCGATAAACACCTGTCCAGCCAGTTCGACGCCGATCTGAATCTGGTTTCCTCGAAGGTGCTCGAAATGGGCGGCCTCGTCGAATCGCAGATCGTCAATGCCATGCGGGCGCTCAACGAATTCGATCTCGACATCGCCGAACAGGTGATCGCCGCGGAAGAGCGCCTGAACACGATGGAAGTCGAAATCGACGAGGAGTGCAGCAACATCATCGCGCGCCGTCAGCCGGCCGCGCGCGACCTGCGCCTGTTGATCGCGATTTCGAAGACGATCACGAATCTCGAGCGAGCCGGCGACGAAGCCGAAAAAATCGCCAAGCGCACCAAGCGTTTGATGGAAGACGGCGCCTCGCGCACCATCAATATCGCCGAGATCAAACTGTCGGGCGAAATGGCGGTGTCGATTCTGCGCCGCGCGCTGGACGCGTTCGCGCGTCTCGACACGGTCGCCGCCGCGCAGATCGTGCGCGACGACAAAGCGATCGACGAGGAATTCCGCGCGTTCGTTCGCAAACTGATTTCGTACATGACTGAAGATCCGCGTTCGATTTCGGTGGGCCTCGATTTTCTGTTCATCGCCAAGGCGATCGAACGGATCGGCGACCACTCGAAGAACATCGCCGAATTCATCATCTACATCGTGAAGGGCACCGACGTGCGGCACAAGTCGCGCGACGCGCTCGAACGCGAAGCGCTCAGTTAATCCAGAGATAAGGACCAGAGGTGCCGATGCCCAGCAGCATTCTCGTCATTGAAGATGAGCCCGCCATTTCCGAACTGATTTCGGTCAATCTTCAACACGCCGGACACTGCCCGATTCGCGCGTACAACGCGGAGCAGGCGCAAAACCTGATCAGCGACGTGTTGCCCGATCTCGTCCTGCTCGACTGGATGCTGCCGGGCAAGTCCGGCATCGCGTTCGCGCGCGATCTGCGCAGCAACGAGCGCACCAAGCACATTCCGATCATCATGCTGACCGCGCGCGGCGACGAGCAGGACAAGGTGCTCGGCCTCGAAATCGGCGCGGACGACTACGTCACCAAGCCGTTCTCTCCCAAGGAACTGATGGCGCGCATCAAGGCGGTGTTGCGCCGCCGCGCGCCGCAACTGACCGAAGACGTGGTTGCGATCAACGGCCTGAAACTCGATCCGGCGACGCACCGCGTGGCTGCGCATGCGGAAGGCAGCGAGATCAAGCTCGATCTCGGACCGACCGAATTCCGCCTGCTGCACTTCTTCATGACGCACCCGGAGCGCGTGCATAGCCGCACGCAACTGCTCGATCAGGTGTGGGGCGATCACGTGTTCGTCGAGGAGCGCACGGTGGATGTGCACATCAAGCGTCTGCGCGCGGCGCTTAAGCCGGCCGGGTGCGATGCTATGATTGAGACGGTGCGCGGCAGCGGCTACCGGCTTGCGAAGAGCGCCTGACGCGCGATAGCGGCGCTCGAACCGCCCGCGTCGCTTATGTCGCATTTGCAACCGCATTGAGCCGGTGCATCAGGCAACAAGGCGCCGCGATTTACGATTCCTGTGCGTACGTTTTTCTCTTCGATCGCTAGACCATGAACATCATCTGGGCGCGCTCCATCGTGTCGGTCGTGCTGCTGGCTGTTCTGTGCGTGGTGGTCGGCGCGCTCGTGAACGTCAAGGCAGCACTCGTCCTCGCGATCGTCTTGCTGCTCGCGCAGAGCTTCTTCAGCACCTTCCACAAACAGCAACTCTGGCGCTTGCTCGACGCGCCGGTTTACGGCGAAGTGCCGAGCGCTCCCGGCATCTGGGGCGAAATCTACTACCGTCTGCATAAGCTCGCGAAGCGCTGGCACGCTCAGGTGCGCCAGGTCGAACAGCAGCATTCGCGTTTCATCCAGGCCATTCAGGCGTCGCCGAACGGCGTCGCGATGCTCGACGATCACGACCAGATCGAATGGTGCAACGCGATCTCCGAACTGCACTTCGGTCTCGATGCGAAGCGCGATCTGCGTCAGCACATCACGCATCTGGTGCGTCAGCCCGACTTCGTCCGCTATCTGAATTCGCATCGCTACGAAGAAATGCTGATCATGCGCGGCATGGGCGACAAGCGCCAGAACGTGCTGTCGGTGCAGGTGTTTCCCTACGGCGAAAACCGCAAGCTGGTGCTGTCGCAAGACATCACCGAACTGGAGCGCACCGATGCGATGCGGCGCGACTTCGTCGCCAACGTCTCGCACGAATTGAAGACGCCGCTCACGGTGCTCTCCGGTTTTCTGGAGACGATGCGTGAGCTGCCGTTGAACGAAGCCGAACGCGCGCGCTATCTGGAACTGATGGAGCAGCAGGCATCGCGTATGCGCCACATCGTCAACGACCTGCTGGTGCTCGCCAAGCTCGAAGGCGATAACAAGCCGCCGAGCGATCAGATGATCGATATGCGCGCGGTGCTGCGGCATCTCAAGCATGATGCGGAAAGCCTTTCGAGCGACCACCACAAGATCGCGTTCGACGTCGACGAAGGCCTCACCGTGACCGGCGTGGAAACGGAAATCCTCAGCGCGCTCGGCAATCTCGTCACCAATGCGATCCGTTACACGCCGGACGGCGGCGCGATCACGGTGAACTGGCAGGCGAATGGCGGCAGTGCGGTGTTCTCCGTCACGGATAGCGGCTTGGGCATTCCGGCCGCGGACATTCCGCGGCTGACCGAGCGCTTCTATCGCGTCGATCGCAGCCGCTCGCGTGACACGGGCGGCACGGGCCTTGGTCTCGCAATCGTCAAACATGTGTTGCAACGGCATGATGCGCAACTCGAGGTGAAGAGCGAGGAGGGGCGCGGCAGTACCTTCACCGTGCGCTTTCCGGCGTATCGCACGGCACGCCGTCAACCGGCGCCGGTTTAAGCGACGCCCAGCCGCCGAAAAGACAAGCCCGCCTGGAAGAACACCAGGCGGGCTTTTTATCGCGCGTGGCCCGCTCACGCTCACCGAAGCGAGGCAACCGTCAGCTCACGGACAGAAGCTCACGGACAGAATTTCCCCAGCAGACTCATTTGCGCATTGCGCGACGATTTGCCCGGCCGCCGCCGCCGATAGTGGCCGTCGCTTTGCATCAGCCACGCGGACTGGTTGTCGCCGAGAAACGCCGACAGACCTTCAGCGATCACGCGCCGCTTCAGGCGTCGGTTGTTGATGGGAAACGCGACTTCCACGCGCCGGAAGAAGTTGCGGTCCATCCAGTCAGCGCTCGACAGATAAACCTGTTCCTTGCCGCCGTCGTAGAAGTAATAGATGCGATGATGTTCGAGGAAGCGCCCGACGATCGAGCGTACCGTGATGTTCTCCGACAGCCCCGGCACGCCCGGCTGCAACGAACACACGCCGCGCACGATCAGATCGATCTTCACGCCCGCCTGTGACGCTTCGTATAACTCGGCAATCACGGTGGGCTCGAGCAGCGCGTTCATCTTCGCGACGATGCGCGCCTTGTTGCCGGCGCGCGCATGCTCGGCTTCGGCGCGAATCGCTTCGACGAGTTTTGGATGCAGCGTGAACGGCGACTGCCACAGCTCATGCAGCTTCAATTCGCCGCCGATACCGGTCAGTTGCTGGAAAACGTGGTGCACGTCTTCGCAGATTTTCTGATCGGCGGTCATCAAGCCGAAGTCGGTATAAAGACGCGCGGTGCGCGGATGATAGTTGCCGGTGCCGAGGTGGACGTAGCGCTTCAACGTCGTCTTGCCGCCGGCCGACACGCGCCGCACGATCAGCATCATCTTCGCGTGGCACTTGTGGCCCACCACGCCGTACACGACGTGCGCGCCCACCGCTTCGAGCTGCGCCGCCCAGTTGATGTTGGTTTCCTCGTCGAAGCGCGCGAGCAGTTCGACCACCACCGTGACTTCCTTGCCGTTGCGCGCGGCTTGCATCAGCGCGTCCATCAGCGGCGAGTCGGTGCCGGTGCGGTAAATGGTTTGCTTGATCGCCACCACGTTCGGATCTTTCGCCGCCTGCAACAGCAGTTCGAGCACCGGCTGAAAACTCTCGTACGGATGATGCAGCAGCACGTCGCCCTGATCGATCACGTCGAACAGGCTGGCGCTGTTGGCGATCTGCGGTGGAATCGAAGGGATGTGCGGCACGAACTTCAGATCGGGCCGGTCCACCATCTCCGGCAATTGCATCAACCGCACCAGATTGACGGGGCCGTCGGCGAAATAGCAGTCCTTGGTGGTCAGGCTGCTCTCGTCGAGCAGGCGCCGCACGACATGCGTGGGCGTTTCCGCCGACACTTCGAGCCGCACCGCATTACCCAGATGCCGCGCCGGCAATTCGCCCTGCAACGCGACACGCAAATTGGTGATTTCGTCCTCGTCGACGAACAGTTCGCTGTTACGCGTGATGCGAAACTGGTTGCAACTGCGCACCACCAGATTCGGAAACAGCTCGCCGACAAAGCGCTGCAACAGCGAGCTCAGCAGCACGAAGCCATGCGGATAGCCCGACAGTTCCTGCGGCATGCGCACGAGCCGCGGCAGCGCGCGCGGCGCCTGCACGATGCCCATCATCGCCTGGCGGCCGAACGCATCCTTGCCTTCGAGTTCCACGACGAAGTTCAAGCTCTTGTTGAGCACGCGCGGGAACGGGTGAGCCGGGTCGAGCCCGATTGGCGTGAGCACCGGCAGCAGTTCGTTGAAGAAATAGTCGCGCGCCCATTCGGTCTGCGCTTCGTTCCATGCTTCGGTGCCGTGAAAATAGATGCCTTCCGCTTCGAGCGCGCTCAGCACCGTGTCGTGCAGCATGGTGTATTGACGATGCACGAGCTTCTGCGCGCGCTCGACCACGAGGTCGTACACGTGCTGCAACGACATGCCGTCCGGCGACAACGCGCCGGGGTTGTCGCGCATCTGTTCCTGCAGTCCGGCCATGCGGACTTCGAAGAATTCGTCGAGATTGCTACTGGTGATGCAAATGAAGCGCAGGCGTTCGAGCAAAGGGACGGCGGGGTCGGCAGCTTGTGCCAACACACGCTCGTTGAAACCCAGAATGCCCAGTTCGCGATTCAATAACGGGTAGCGGATGGACATCGGCAGCGAGAATGGAGGATCAGGAAGAGACGCGAAAAGACGCTCGGAAATTCTCACAGTATGATGACAATGTTATGACATTCTCGATGCTATAAATTCTACGCCGTATTTGCCGCGTGTCGTCAATATGACGCAGTCCATATGGGACCATGGGGCACCCCATTGCTGCGAGGTGACATCGTGAGGCCCGGTACGCTTAGAATGGCGTCTTTGAACAGCGCGGCCGGCCACAAGGCGCCCAGGGCGCCAGGTGGACATCCGGCGCCTTCCGCATCCACCGTCGCCGCGCTCGCGCGCATGGAGTCCGCTTACCCGATGGTCAATACTCCACAACTCCTCGCCGCCGTCGACCTCGGCTCGAACAGCTTCCGTCTGATCGTGGGCCGGGTCGAGGAAACCGGCGCGGGCAGCCAGATTTATCAGGTCGACGCATTGCGTGAGCCGGTGCGTCTTGCCGCTGGTCTGTCGCGCGACAAGATGCTCGATCGCGCCTCGCAAGTGCGCGGCTGGGACGCGCTCAAGCGTTTCGGCGAGCGGCTGCGCGACTTTCATCCCGATCACGTTCGCGCGGTCGCCACCAATACGCTGCGCATCGCCAAGAACGCGGGCGAATTTCTCGGCGAGGCGCAAGCCGCACTCGGCTTCCCGATCGAGGTGATCGCCGGGCGTGAGGAAGCACGCCTGATCTATGCGGGCGCCGCGCACTCCGTGCCCGCGAGCGCCGGCAAGCGCCTCGTGGTCGATATCGGCGGCGGTTCGACGGAATTCATCATCGGTTCGCACTACACGCCGATCAAGATGGAGAGCCTGTACATCGGCTGCGTGAGCCATAGCCGTGCATTCTTCCCGGCAGGCAATGTCGACGAATACACGATGCGTCAGGCCGAACTCGCCGCGGGCCGTGAAATCCAGATCATTTCCGCCGAGTACAAGAAGACCGGCTGGGAGCAGGCGATCGGCTCGTCGGGCACCGCACGCGCGTTGGCCGAACTGGTCGAGGCAAACGGCTTCAACGATCCGGGCGTCACGCACGGCATTTCGCGCGGCGGGCTCGAGCGGCTCAAGCGGGCGTTGATCAAGGCGGAGAACGTCAATCGCCTGAAGCTTGTCGCGTTGAAGGGCGATCGCGTGCCGGTGCTGGCCGGCGGCTTGTCGATCATGATCGCGGTGTTCGACGAACTCGGCGTCGACTACGTCGACACGACGGACGGCGCGCTGCGTCTCGGCGTGCTGTACGACCTGCTGGGCCGTTCGCAACACGAAGACATGCGCACGGTCACGGTGGAAGGTTTCATGCGCCGCTATGGCGTGGACCGTGCGCAGGCCGGGCGTATCGGCGAACTCGCAGTGCGCTTTTACGACCAGTTCGCGGAGCCTGACGAGGAACGCCGCGTGGAAAATCGCATGTTTCTCGGTTGGGCGGCGGCGCTGCACGAAATCGGGCTATCGATTTCACACAGCGCGTATCACAAGCATTCGGCCTATATCGCCAGCAACGCGGACATGCCGGGCTTTTCACGCACCGACCAGGCGCGGCTTGCCGCGCTCGTGCTGGGTCACGCGGGCAAGCTCGGCAAGCTCTCGCAAACACGCGAAGTGGAATGGCCGCTGTTGTTCTGTCTGCGGCTCGCGGCGCTGCTGTGCCGCCGGCGTGCGGACGTCGGCTTGCCTAATATCGCCGTCGCGCAGGCTAACGGCGGTTATGAGGTGCGTTTGCCGAACGAGTGGGTGGCGAACAATCCGCTGACCGATTACAGCCTGATCCAGGAAGCCGCGGAGTGGGAGAAAGTTGGCATCCCGTATCGTGTGGTTTATACGGACGATTGAAGCGCGTCTCTTGTGAATGAAAGAAGCAAAAAGCCCGGTAGTTGCCGGGCTTTTCTTATAGGCGCCGCCGACGCGGGCTGAGCGCGTGGCTTGACGCCGATGCCGCTCAGCGCGGCATTGCATCGCCGAGGAAATGGCGGGCGTAACGCGCATTGATATCGGACAGACGGAACAGCGTCAGAAAGTCCGCGGTATTGAAGTCGGGATCCCATGCCGGCGCGCCGCAAATCTTCGCGCCAAGACGCAGATAACCCTTCACGAGCGGCGGCGGCGCGACGTCGGCGCCCGTTTGCAATTCGTCCACCGGCAGCGGCGTGTGCGGGAACGCGCGATATTCCGGCGCCGTCATTGCGTTATCGCGCAGCGAGCAATACAGATTCGCCGCATAGTGGCCGCCGTCGACCATCGCGACGCTCGCGCAGCCGAGCATCGTTTCGTAGCCGTTGTGTTTCATGTATCCGGCGAGCCCGGCCCACAGCGACATGATGACCGAGCCGCTGCGATAGTCCGGATGCACGCATGAACGGCCCACTTCGACCATCTTCGCGCGCAGGTGCGTCAGACGCGACACGTCGAACTCGCTTTCCGCATACAGGCGTCCGATACGCGCGGCCTGATGCGGCGGCAACGCGCGATACGTGCCGACCACTTTCAGCGTGTCGAGATCGCGCACCAGCAGATGATCGCAGTAGGCATCGAATGCATCGACGTCGAGACCCGCGGGGCCCGTCAGACGTGCGCCCATTTCATCGGCGAATACGCGGTAGCGCAGACGCTGGGCTTCGCGCAGTTCTTCGTCCGTGCGGGCCCAGGTGACTTGCAGGCGATGCTGGGCGGTGACCGTTTCTTCGGCGCGCGGCAGACGACGCAACTCGAAGATCGAAGCGAGGGGCAGGGTAGGCGTCGGCAGTTCTCGCATGGGGGGTCCTGGTCGAAAAAAGGGAGAATTCTTTTTTCGCCAATGTAGTAACGCCCGGTGACGCTCGCATGGCAAAGCCGTGACGATTGGATGACGGCCCGTAAGCATGCGGACGCGCGGCTCGCCATGTGGCAGGTGTCGCGCGTGGGCTTTACCCTGGCGGCGCGCGTGGTCACGCAGGCTTGAGACGCGTTGCCTAGATCAGATCGGGGCTCATCGCCGCGCGCAGCACGGCTTGTTCACCGCCGTCGCGTTCGCGGCTCGCGATCCACCATACGCCGGCTTTTTTCAGTGGCCAGCTTGCCTCGCTGTCGCCGAGCAGCCGCGCGGCGACGTGGCCGAGCGTGGGTTGGTGGCCGACCACCACCACGGTTTGCGCGATGCCTTTGGGCCAGCCAGCTGCCTCGAGCACGTCATTCGCGCTGGCGTTGGGCGCGAGTTCGCGCACCACGCGATACTGGTCGCTCAAGGTCTCCGCGGTCTGGATGGTGCGCACCGCCGGACTCGAGAGGACCACGGCGTCGTCGGGCAGACGCGTGCGAAGCCACTTGGCGACGCTTTGCGCCTGTTTGCGGCCTCGGGTGGTGAGCGCTCGGGAGAGGTCGTTGGCGGCAAAGTCTTCGGCTTCGGCATGACGCCAGAGGATCAGATCCATGCATGTCTCCTTGACTCCGGTTGCGAGAGGAAAGCAGCGCCGGTTTTTCAAGCACTGTCGCATGCGGCCTTGTGAGTCCGCAAGTCGAGCCCCCAAGTGAAACGCTCAATAGCAAGTGAAACGCTCAAAAGCAAAAACCCGCGAAGCCGGAGGCGACGCGGGTTTCGTATTGCTTTTCGTGGTCGGAGCGATAGGATTCGAACCTACGACCCTCTGATCCCAAATCAGATGCGCTACCAGGCTGCGCTACGCTCCGACGAATCCGAGATTCTATCTGGCATTGGGTGCCAGAGTCAATCATGAATTGCGCCGGAGCGAAAAGGGAGCGCGACGGCGCCATCTATATACGCCCCATCACAAGCAACGCGATCACGATGATCAGGACGACGCCGAGCACGCCGGTCGGCGCATAGCCCCAACCGCCGCTGTACGGCCAACTCGGCAATGCGCCGATCAGCAGCAGGATGAGCACGATAAGCAGTATGGTTCCGATGGTCATTCGAGTTCTCCTGTCCGGCCCTCGGGATCGCTGGGCCACATGGTCGGGTGATCGGCGCATGCACGCCGGGACGATCGGCGCGCGGCATGCGCGCCTTCAGGTGGAATTGAGCAAGGCATGTGCCTATCGGGGAACGACAGCGTGCAAGGTAAGCCGCCGGGCGCGTGGGGCTCGGGCCGTGGCGCAAGCCATGTTTCACGCCGTTTGCCGGCAGGAAAAACTTGCGCGCGGAGTGCGCATATCGGGTGGTGGCGTTGCGCGTTGGCGCGCGTGCGGGGGAATTGAAGCCGGGCCGCGCCAATAGCGCCCTGGCCGGCGCGAAGGCGCGGCGACCGGCGGCAACAGGGTCGTGGTGGTGGTCAAACGCTTGTACGCCCTCGATTCGAAAATCGACAACGCGAGCAGCACGAGCAGACCTATTGCGAGTCCGACCAGACCCGCGATCGATTCAGCGTCCATGGCAGTCTCCTATGACGTGCGCCTGTGACTTCATAGTAGGTTACGCGTAACGAAACGGGAGGGGAAGACCGCTTGCCGCGACGTCGTGGAATGTGCTTTGCAGGTAGACTCCCGGCGCCTGGTTGCGGGCGCGTCGTGCCGCCTGCTATCAGGCTTGCGCCTGTTGCCGTTATTTCATTCTGTTCCGAGAGAGGCTGGTGTCTATGATTCGCGTCCCATTGATTGCGCTGCTGCTGGTTGCCGGCCTCGCCGGCTGTGCGAACGGTCCCGGCCATCACGGCGGTCCGCCGCCGCAAGATCCCGCCGACTATCACGGCGTGCCCACCGACAATCGTCCGCCGGCGATGGTGCCCGCGCCGGTCTCGCCTTGAACGTCGACTGAAGATGAAAGCGAAGCGCCGACGCGGGCACGCCGGCGCTTCTGACCCGCGCGCACTGTTCGCGCGGAGAGCGCGGGCTGCGGTCATTCTAGGGCGGGCTTCATGCGCGATATGTATGCGCTTGTTTCAAGCCGTAACCGCGTGCTGCGATGCGGATGAATGAGCGTGGCTAGCCGCCCGCACCCGCCATGCCGCGCACGACGCCCGGCAGATAGCGCGCGAGCGTCACACCGCGCGCGGCCATCAGGAGCAGCATCGCGGCCCACAAACCGTGATTGCCATGCAGCGCCAACAATACCCACGACGCCGCCACGAACATCGCAAACGACACCACCATCGACATCATCAGCTCGCGCGTGCGCGTCGCGCCGATGAACACGCCGTCGAGCACAAAGCCCCACACCGAAACCACCGGTGACAACGCGGCCCAAGGCAGATACGTTTCAGCGGCGGCGCGCACCGCGGCCTGATCCGTCAGACGTTCGACGATCCACGCGCCCGCGCCCCAATACACGAGCGAGAAACCCAGCGCGCCGAGCGCGGACCACAGCGCCGTCACGCTAATGGCCTGCGTGAAGGCGTGCCGGTCGCGTGCGCCTATCGCCGCGCCGACGAGCGCTTCGGCGGCGTGCGCGAAGCCGTCGAGTCCGTAAGCCATGAAGGTCTGAAAATTCAGCAGCAGCGCGTTGGCGGCGAGCGTGGCGTCACCTTGGCTCGCGCCGAGATGCGCGAACCAGCCGAACGAGAGAAGCAGGCACAGCGTGCGCACGAAGATGTCGCGATTGAGCACCACCAGACGCTTGAGCGCCGCCGCGTCGAGTAAGGCCGCGCGGTTCAGCGCAGGCAGGCCGCGCGGCCTGCCGTGCCACAGCAGCGCGGCGCCGAGCACGAAGCCGAGCGCGTCGGCCGTGGCGGTGGCGGCGCCGATGCCGGCCACGCCCCAGTCGAATGCGTACACATAGAGCAGCACGGCCACGATGTTCACGCTGTTGATGAACACTTGCGAGAGCAGCGCGAGCCGCACTCGCTGAGTGCCGAGCAGCCAGCCCAGCACGACGTAATTGCCGAGCGCGAGCGGAGCGGCCCAGATGCGCGCATGACAGTAGACCTGCGCTTGACGCTGCACGGCGTCGCTGCCGCCGATCGCGCGCAACGTGTACTCGATCAGCGGCATTTGCAGCATCAGCACCGCCGCGCCGATGACGGCCGCGAGCAATAGCGCGCGCACGACGTTGCTGCGCAGCTCGGCGTCATCGCGCGCGCCATGCGCTTGCGCGACGAGGCCCGTGGTCCCCATGCGCAGAAAGCCGAAGCCCCAGAACACGAAGTTGAAAAAGACTCCGCCGAGCGCCACACCGCCGAGATACGACGCGCCGTCGAGATGGCCGGCGACGGCGGTGTCGACCGCGCCGAGAATCGGCTGCGTCAGATTGGCGACGACGATGGGAAACGCCAGCGTCAGCACCCGGCGATGCCAATGCACCGGTACGGCGGGCGCGGCCGTGCTGGTGCCCGCACCGTCCCCCAAGGAGACTTCCTTCGGGGCGTGCGCGGTTTCGCTCAATTGCGTTCCTGCACGCACACCCATGGAGAGACGACCACCGCCCACAGATCGGGGTCGCGCGCGGCGAAATCCGCGGCGGTTTCCGCCTGCACGCGTTCGACGAGGCCGGCCGACAGCCATTGCGTGACCTGTGTGGTGTCGTTGCTGGCGATGGCTTCGGCGACGCTTACCAGATCGAGGTCGCGCGCGACGCGCAGCAGCATGCCGCGGGCAAAAAAGCGTTCGAGTTCGGGCCAGCCGATTTTGGCGGTTTCGGCGAGCAGTTTCGCGTACAGCGGGCTATGGGTGGCGTCGTTGGAAGTCATCGTAAGCGCGTTTTGACGGGGCCGTCACTATAAACCATTGGCGCGGATCACCAGGGCGGCGCGCGTTCCGGTACGCTTGGGTCTTTCGAAATTTTGATTCTGAGCCCTCATGTCACTGGATTCAACGGCACCGGCTTCGGGCACGCAAGCTCATGAAGTGATCGACGCCACACTTACGCGCGCCGACGTGGAGCGCCTCATCGCGGCGAATGGCGCGGGCGATAGGGAGCTGCCGGGGGCGCCGCTTCGCTTCACCGACTGCGATTTCGAAGGCGCCGATCTGTCGCGACTCGATCTGCGCGGCGCCGAATTTCACCGCTGCACGATTGTGGAGACCTCGTTTTTCGGCGCGGCGCTCTCGCATACCCGCTGGATCCGTTGCCGCGGGCGTGAGGCGGATTTCGCGTCCGCCGATCTGGTCGATGCGGCGTTCCAGTCGAGCGACCTGAACAACACCAGCTGGCGGCGCGCGAAGCTCGCGTCGGCGTCGTTTCATGGCTGCAAGCTGACCGGTGCGAATTTCGAGGCTTGTGCCGCGCTGGGCTTGCGCTTTGTCGAAACCTTGCTGGTTGGCGCGCATTTGCGCGGCCTGTCGTTTCGCAAGGCCACGCTGCAGCAACTGGATTTCTCCGATGCCGATCTTGCCGGAGTCGATTTCCGCGAGGCGCTCTTCGAGGGCGGCAGCCTGAAGGACGCGCATCTGAAGGGCGCGCGCTTCGACGGCGCCGATTTACGCGAAGCGGATTTGAGCGGCGTGCGGCTCGTCGATGCGGCGCTCTTCAAGGGCGCGACGATTTCGCATCAGCAGGCTGCGGTGCTCGTCACCGAACTCGGTTTGCGAGTCGTGTGAGCCGGGGTTTTAGCAGGCCGATCCTAGCCATTCGGCCAGCTTGAATGAATGCGCGCCGTTGCTTATCATTCCATTGGTCGAATGAATAACGCGGGGCTGATTTTAAACTTCGCAATTTGTAGTTATTTCTGGATTTTAATTTATTTCGCCATTCGCGAATTTTTCTTGTGATGAAATTGCCTGGTTTATTCGTACGGTTGAAAGTGGATTAATATGCCGGCATTGGTGTGTTTGCGCACCAAGGCTATACGGCATGGAACGCGTCCGGATTATGCTGGGCGCGGCCGGCGGGAATCAGCCAGCAGTCTTTCTTCAGGTTTTTTGACGCGGTTCGTGTATGCGCCTGCTTGCGCGGCCTGGCGGGCGATTCACGGGTTGCATGCGCGGCGTTAATGGCCTTGCCTGACGAAACGGTGGGCGCATTCGGCCTGTTTCATTCCGACATTTCTGGTTCACGTAATGCGGAATCCGTACGCCGCATCACATTGCCTGTGAAATTAATATATTGCGCTTGTAAAAGCGAGTTGTTAGATTTCGTTCTGGCGCATGGTGAACCGGTCCTTTGCCGATATGCGCCGAACCCCCGTTAGCCCGGCCTCGTGCCGGGCTTTTTTTTCTTCCCGATTCACCGAGTCACTGCCGATTCACACGCGCCGTGGATCATGAAAATTACTTTTCCTTTCCGTCGCTCATGACCTGGTTGATCATTTTTCTCGGCGTCTGGCCGGTCGCGCTCGGCGTGCTGTTTGCCTTCGCTGCGCGCATCGATCCGCGTTCGGGGCGGTGGCGGGGGCGCTAATGCATGCTGGTTCCGCTAGTCCCAGCGGCGCCGCGCGTTGCGCGGCCGTGCCGTCACTGTTTGCAGCGAATCACCATCGACCGGTTCTTCACGTTCGCGCCGAAAATCCCGCCGACCGAGCCGCCGGAAGTGGCGCCATTGTCGACGTCTTTTGAAACGACGTCGTAGCCATAGTTGCCGCAGACTTCGCCCGCGCGCTTGTAGCACTCGCCCCAACTGGAACTGGCGTCGCTGCCGCTGCAGTTGATCGCAAAGCCGGTTTCGCCGCTCGGCAGGTAAGTCATGGTGGTGGTGCTGGAGCAGCCGCCGAGGCTGCCGAGCGTCAGCAGACCAAGACCGATCGCCGCAGCCGTCGCGACGGACGCAAATGCGCTCTTCATTACAGATTCCTCACAGATGACGGGAAAGACGTGGCGCGCGGCCACGTCGTGTGTCGGATGGAGCGTAGCACGCCGGGTTCCCTCGACCGCGGATGCGGGGCGCGTGCCCGGTGTCGGAGATAGCCGGGCGAGTGGGGCGCTAGCGCGGCAGCGCCTGGCGGCCAATCGGACAGGCGATCGAACAGCTTGCAGGGATAACCAACCGATCAACGCGTCAGCCAGCCAGCAGCTCCAATCACGCCTACCTCGGCGGCAGCGCCTTCGACGGATCAATCGAGCGGCCCTGATAGCGCAGTTCAAAGTGCAGCATGACACGGTCGGTATCGGTGTCGCCCATCTCGGCGATCTTTTCGCCGCGCGCGACCGATTGGCCTTCCTTCACCAGCAGTGCGCGGTTGTGCGCATAAGCGGTCAGATAGTCGGCATTGTGTTTGAGAATCAGCAGATTGCCGTAACCGCGCAAACCGTTGCCTGCATACACGACCGTGCCGGCCGCCGCGGCGACCACCGGCGTTCCCGCAGCCGCCGACATATCGATGCCCTTGGAATTGGCGCCGTCAAAGCGCCGGATCACGGTGCCCTCGGCCGGCCAGATCAGCGAGATCGCGGAGGCCGGCGCGGACGACGGCGCGCTGTCCGCCGGCGCGGGCGCCGCGCGCGGCGAGGCCGAAGCGCTCCCGCTACCGTTGCTGCGTACCGCGCCGCTCGTCGATGCTCCACCGCCCGGCGGTGCGACGCGCAGCACCTGCCCGATCTCGATGCTGTCCGGGTTGGTCAGATTGTTCCAGCGCACGATGCTTTGCACCGATTGCCGGTTGCTGCGCGCGATTTTCAAAAGCGTATCGCCCCGTTCGACCCGATAGAAGCCTGGCGCCACCGGCGCCGACCCGCACGCGGCGAGCAGCGCCAGCAACGACGCGCAGGCGAGCCGTTTCATCATTCTTGTTGTTCCCCGCATTGGACCTCGCAAAGCGCTGCCGCGCGCCGATCCCGATCACGCGGCAGGTGGATACAAAGCGTTCGATTCTAACGGTTTTGCGTTGCGACACGCGAAAAACGGGCAGCGAGAAGGCCGCACGCGGTATGGAACGCGGCGAAACGCCGCAAAATCTGCCGTACGGCGGCAGGCTGAAAAGCCGCGATCAACGCAGCTTGCTGACGCTGATACGCAGCGTAGCCGACTCGGTTTGTCCCGGTTCGAGCCAGCGCAAACCCATGCCGTTGTGAATCGCGCCCGGCAGGCCCAGCCACGGTTCGACGCAGTAGAAGTCCGACTCCGCGGCTTCCGTCCAGGTGGTGACCGCGTACCAAGGCACCGAATCCGGCCGTCGCAGGTCGATGGTGACAAGCCGGTTCAGACCGGGCGCGACGAGCCGCACAGGCTGATCCGGTTCGCCGACGAGGCAATGGAAACGGTCATGGATGCGCGCCTCGTCGAGCGTGTAGCGTGCTTCGCCCGGTTCGGCGGCGCTGATCGAACCGTCGTCCTGCTGATAGCGGCGTTCGGTGCGCGGCAACTCCAGCGAGGTCTCGCCGCGCTGCGCGTGCGGCAGCGTGAAGTAGAAGTGATGGCCGGCGTAGTAGGGCAGCCGCGCGTCGCCGGTGTTGGCGGTGCGCAGCGTGACTTCCAGCGTGGATGCGTCGACGAGGGTGTAGGCCGCTTCGAAACGGAAGCCGAAAGGATAGCCGCCGTGCGTCGCGGCGCTGTCGGTCAGAACCATGCGCAGGCCGGCGCCATGCACGTCGGCGTGAGCTTCGAAGGGCAGGTCGCGCGCGAAGCCGTGCATCGGCAGCTCGCGCACCGTGCCCGCGGCGTCACGCCAATAACCGATCTTGCCGTCGACGCGATGCCGGCCGAGAAACGGAAACAGCAGCGGATTGCCGCCGCGAATCCGCGCGGGCTGGCTCCAGTCGGCGTGTTCGGGCCAATGGATCACCGCCTCGCCGTCGATCGTCCACGACAACAGACGGCCGCCGGCTTGCGGCGCGAAGCGGAGCACGGAGGCGTCCTGGGCGATTTCGAGAATGTCCTGTTGCGGGGAAAGGGGCATGATCGATGGGCTGGTTAGTCAGGTTGAGTGCGGGTTGAAGATGGATCCGACGCGCACATCATGAACGTGCCGGACGCCGGATAGCGCCGAATGCGCGCCTCCAGACGAAGATTTTGCGCCGCTTTGTGCTACGGGGAAACCCTTCTGGGGAAATTGCGGGTGTCGCGCAATGGCCTTCCTTACCGATAATCCGTCTGACTGCCCGGTAACTTCGAACACCGGGCGAGACCGGCTCAGGAGGCGTAATGGATCTCGCAATGGCAATGGGTGTCGCACTGTTCGGCATGTTCGCGGCAAGCACGGTCTACTTTTTTTACCAGCTCGAGCGCTGATCACACCTTTCGTTTCGCCTGCCGGCCCGTCACTGCGCGCCGGCATGAAGCCGGTCGCTTAAGCCTCACGAATTTCTCATGATCACAGGGTCGCCGTTCAGGCGGCCCGTTTCTTTTTCCGGCGCGTAACAACGGTTTCCAGTTGTGACGCAGCGCATCAATATTTCCCCGATCGCGGTTCAAACGCTTGGCGCTGACATTGCGACCAGGCATAATCGACGCGCTCTTGACGCGCCGGTCTTCCCCGTGCGGCGCGCTGTTCCCCGACATTTTCCTTACAAGGACCGCCGCGTGAACCTATCGTTTCTGATTTTTCTGAGCGTGCTGCAAGGCGTCACCGAACTGTTTCCTGTGAGCAGCCTCGGCCATACGCTGCTGGTGCCCGCATTGTTCGGCATGCATATCGACAAGCATGCGCCACAGTTGCTGCCGTTCCTTGTCGCGTTGCACCTCGGCACCGCGTTCGCGCTGCTGTGGTACTTCCGCAAGCGCTGGTGCGCGCTGGTGCGTGGCTTCTTCGCTTCGTTCGGCGGCCGCCGCAATGACGACGCGCACATGATGTGGGCGCTTATCATCGGCACGATTCCGGCGGGCCTCGTCGGACTGCTGCTCGAGAAGCGGCTCGAGCGGATTTTTCATGACTTGCGCATCGTCGCGATCGCGCTGATCGTCAACGGCGTGCTGCTGTGGTTCGGCGACCGGCTGCAACGCTCGCGCGCGCATCAGGCGCCGGAGAAGATGACGTTCCGTCAGGCGTTTTTTGTCGGTCTCGCGCAGGTCGGCGCGCTGATTCCCGGTTTCTCGCGCAGCGGTCTGACGATGATCGCCGGCAATGCGGCCGGCTTGACCGCGGAGAAGGCGGCCGAGTTCTCGTTTCTGCTCGGCACGCCGATCATTTTCGCGGCGGGCGTGCTCGAATTGCCGAAGCTGTTCCACGCGCCGGGCCAACTCGCGGACGCACTGCTGGGCGGCGTGCTGACCGCGATCGCCGCGTATCTGAGCGTGCGTTTCCTGATGCGCTATTTCGAAGGCCGCGGACGTCTGGCTTCGTTCGGCGTGTACTGCGTGATTGCGGGGATCGTGTTCCTCGGCTGGTTCGCGTTGCATCCGCAACCGGTCTGATCGCGTTCGATGCTTGCGCCCCTTGCGCGCCGCGTGCTGGCGCGCAAGGGGCGATCGGTTATAATCCGGGCCCGGCTCAACCTGCCGGGCCCGTTTGTTTTACAACGTGGCGATCACCGATACGGACGACCTCGCGCGGAGTGAGATTTCCAGTCTCCGCTCCGGTCAGTTAGAATTTCGGTATGCCATGAACCGTGTGGTGCGCGTTTGGTGGAATTCCACACAGGTTCCCATGCCCGATCGCGGGTTCTCATTGCGGGTGATGCACGTTATACGCCGTACGTTGGCGTAGCATCGCCTCTCTTCATTACGGCAGTAGCTCAGCTGGATAGAGCATCGGCCTTCTAAGCCGAGGGTGGTGGGTTCGAGTCCCTCCTGCCGTACTTCAATCTCGCGCCGCGCGTTGCCGCTCAAGCTGCCGGTTGCACGTCGATCGAATCGACCCGCTCCGGATAGAACGCGAGGTGTTGCGCGATCTCCTTCACGGCCGCATAAGGCGATTCATACGTCCACACCGCATTCACCGCGCGCTCGCCGCCGATGGCAATGCTGTAGTAAGCGCAATCACCTTTGTAGGGACAATAAGTCGCGTGATCGGTGCGCTCGAGCAGCGCCATTTCGACGTCGTCGCGCGGAATGTAATACACCGCCGGATACGACGCTTCGCGCAACGCCAGCGCCTTATTCGTATCCGCGATCACGCGGCCGGCGACGGTCACGACCACGCGCGCGTTAGCCGGTTCAATCGTGATCGGATGATCGGGGCCGGGGATCTTGATGGTTTTTTCAGTCATGCTGTCGGGCTCCTGGAAGAGTGGGCCAACCTGCAACACATTGCCGGAGATTTCGAGCCGCGGCCGCTCGCAACGATCACGATGAGCGCGCCTTCGGTCGAAGCATACGCTGTATTGAAAGCCATGTTGTGCCGCTACGCGAGCAGGCCGGGGCGCGGGCGTGACGACCTCTCCCAACCCGCGCACCGAAAGCAAAAAAGGGCAGCCGAAGCTGCCCTGCCAAAGTCTCGCCATGAGGCGGACTGTTGCTTACTGTCGGTGGCCGTCCAGCGGATTGCCGAGCGCTTATCAGCGGTAGCTTATCGCTGAACGTCTCGCGCCGGCGCGACGGAGGGGACTCGAACCCCTACACCCGTCACCCGCCGCTCCACTCATTGCCGGATGTTCAATGCCGCGGTGAGGTCGCCCATCGGCTTGCCGCCATTGCTCGCGAGTGCCGCGTCACGCGCGGCGATACCCGGCAGCGTCGGCAGTGAGAAGCGGTGCGTGATGAAGCGCAGGATCGACGTGGTGTCGTACTGCGTATGATCGACATAACCCTTCTTCGCGTACGGCGAGATGATGAGCGCCGGAATCCGCGTGCCCGGGCCCCAGCGGTCGGCCTTCGGCGGTGCGACATGGTCCCAGAAGCCGCCGTTTTCGTCGTACGTGACCACCACCAGCATGTTGTTCCACTGTGGACTCTTCTGCAGATGCGAGATCACGTCGGCAATGTGCTGGTCGCCCGACGCGACGTCCGTGTAGCCCGGGTGCTCGTTCAGGTTGCCTTGCGGCTTGTAGAACGACACTTGCGGCAGCGTCCCGTTATCGATCGCCTTGACGAACTCGGAGCCCGCGAGACCGCCGTCGAGCAAATGCTGCGTGCGGTTCGCGGTGCCCGGCGCGAGGTCGGCGAAGTAATTGAACGGTTGATGATGCGGCTGGAAGTTCGGCGCCGTCAGATTCGCGCCGTAGATCACGTTCGACGTGCCGGTTTGCGCCGCCGACAGCGCGGTGCCCCAGGCGCCGCCGTACCACGCCCACGACACCTTCGCGTTGTTCAGCAGGTCGCCGACGTGCTGCTGCGTCTGCGCCGGCAGCGTGGTGGCCTGAGTCGGATCGGCGAGATTCGCGTCGCCGCCCGCGGCCGCCTTGTTGCCGCTCGGCTGATACGGCGGCTGCATCGTGTTGATCGCGTAGAAGTCGGGCGTCAGGTTGCCCGACAGCACGTATTTCGGCGGCCCGCTCTGCGCCGAAGCCGGCGAGTTGCTCGCGACCTTCAGCGTGACGCCGTCGCTTTCCACCGCCGAAATCGAAGCCGCCGCCGGACTCTTGTCCGCATTCGGATAGGTCGGCGTGCACGCGCACACCAGCCACTGGTGGTTCAGAAACGAGCCGCCGAACGCGCCCATGAAGAAGTTGTCAGCCAGCGTGTATTGCTGCGCGATCTTCCACAGCGGTAGCTTGTCGGCGTCGAGCGTGTAGTGGCCCATCACGAGGCCGCCCGAATCCGCCCACGCGGCGAACTTGTCGTTCTTGCCGCCGTTGATCTGCATCTGGTTCTCGTAGAAGCGGTGATACAGGTCGCGCGTCGTCGCGGTGATCGGCGTGTTGAAACCGCTCGGGTCGTCGATCGCGAACGGGCTGTTCGGCAGATTGGCAGTCATCGCTTGCGTGACCACCGGCGTCACGCCGGTTTGCGTCAGGCCGTTCCATACCTGCGGCAGCGTCGCGAGGGGCGTGCCGTCGCGGTCCGCCTGCGTGGCGCTCGCGGCCGACACGTTCTGCAGACCGTTCGCACCGGGGAAGTTGCCGTACAGATTGTCGAAGCTGCGGTTTTCCGCGTAAATCACCACGACCGTCTTGATCGACGTGATGTCCGGTTGCGTGACTTCGTTGCCGCCGCACGCATACAGGGTCAACGCTGCTGCGATCGCCAGGGGCGTCGCGCAGATCAGTTTCTTGTTCATATGATGTGGGTTCTCTCTCTCGCGTTGGGGACGGGCCGCGTGATTCCTTACATGGATGGCCGCCCAGGAAAGTTTCGCAAGGAAAGTTGACAGAACGATGTGGTTCACCTTACGAATAGCTTGATTCGAGAATGGTTTTCGTCGGCCATATGTCATTTAAACGACATGTCCATGAAATACGCTCGCGGACTTCAATATCGCAAACTCACATCATTCATATGCGGCTTGCTCTGACGGGGATTTGGAACGCTGCGGTTCGGGCGCAGGCGCGGCGGTGCGTCGGATTGACGACGACGAAGGCGCCGCTGGCGGCGTTCATGTTCGCGGGGATGACCATGACGCTGGCTGCATGTGATGCAGGGGCGCCGGCTGCGAGCGCCACGGCGACGGTCGCTGTTGCTGGTAGTGCAGCGACTGCCACCGCTGCCGGCAGCGCCGCTAGCGCCGCTAGTGCTGCTATTGGCGCCAGCGCTGCTGTCAGCGAGCCGCGCGCGGCCGCGCCAATGGCGGCCTCGGCCGTGCCGGTTGCCGCCCATCAAGCCGGTCAAACCCGCGCGCAAGTCTACGAGTCCGTGCGGCAGATGACGGCGCTCGGCAAGCAGCTCTTCTTCGACGCGTCGCTATCCGGCTCGGGCAAGCTCGCATGCGCGTCGTGCCACAGTCCGGACCATGCGTTTTCACCGGCCAATGCGCTGCCCGTGCAACTGGGCGGCAGCGACATGCACCGTACCGGCATGCGCGCCGCGCCGACGCTCAAGTACCTGCAATCGGTGCCGGCGTTCGCCGAGCACTATCACGAGTCGGATGACGAAGGCGACGAAAGCGTGGACGCCGGTCCCACCGGCGGTCTCACATGGGACGGCCGCGTCGACCGCGGCGCTGACCAGGCGCGCATTCCGCTGCTGTCGTCGTTCGAAATGGGCAGCACGCCGGCCAAGGTCACGGCCGCGGTGAAGGCCGCGCCGTATGCCGACGCTTTCCGCGCGGCGTTCGGCGCGCGCATTTTCGATAGCGACGAAGCGACCTTCAAAGCCGTGTTGCAGGCGCTCGAAACGTTCGAGCAGACACCCGAGACCTTTTATCCATACTCCAGCAAGTACGATGCATTTCTGGCAGGCAAGACGCAGCTGACCCAGGCCGAACTTCACGGCCTGCAACTCTTCAACGACGAAAAGAAGGGCAATTGCGCGAGCTGCCACATCAGCCAGCGCACCCTGGACGGCGCGCCGCCGCAGTTCAGCGATTTCGGCCTGATCGCGATCGGCGTGCCGCGCAACCGCGCGCTGCCGGTGAACCGCGATCCGCATTTTTACGACCTCGGCGCTTGTGGGCCGGAGCGTACCGACTTGAAGGGCCGCGCCGAATTTTGCGGCATCTTCCGCACGCCGACGCTGCGCAACGTCGCGTTGAAGAAGCGCTTCTTCCACAACGGCATCTACGATTCGCTGGATCAGGTGGTGCGCTTCTACGCCGAGCGCGACACGAATCCGGAGAAGTTCTATCCGGTCGTCAAGGGCAAGGTGCGGAAGTTCGACGATTTGCCGCGGCGCTACTGGGATAACCTGAATACCGAGCCGCCGTTCGATCGCAAGCCGGGCGACAAGCCGGCGCTCGACGAGGCGGAAATCAAGGACGTGGTGGCGTTTCTGAATACGCTCACGGATGGATATAAGGCGGGCGGCCAGGTGGTCAATGCAGAGGCTAAGGCTGTTGCCGCGAACTGATGAGAGGGGAAGGCGGCCCGCTCGGACTGGCGGCGGCGCGTGCCGCCTTGGCCGCGGTCACCGGCCGGTGCCGGCCAGGATGTAATAGCAGGCGATGAGCAGCAGGACGAAGGATGCGAGGAGGCACACAAGCCCGGCGCGTGTCAGAAGTTTGGGCCAGCGCGTGCCGGGCAGTCTGTCAAGTTGCACGATGCGTCGCGCGAGACCAGGATCGATGCGAATGGAGACCGGCATGAGCGCCACGCAAAGCAGTGCGAGCGCGACGACCAGGGTTTCGAGGGTGAGGTAGACGTTCATATGAGGTGTTTGAAGCTCGATTAGCGCGCTGTGCGCAATAGAACGATCTTAAAAACCTGCTTCATAAGAATATATGAGACATGTCCTAAAACGCTGAGCAGTCGCCGTGCCGGGTTGTTCCCGTGTATTGCGGCGGTGCGTGAATCAGGCGCCGGGGAAATGCGGCAAATTCGCTGCGGCACTGGCACTGCTTCGGTCGATCACTTCGAAGGCGACATGCTATGCTTTTGGGGTCCAGATCACGAGCCGCGGCAAGCGCGTTCGAGACCGCCCAAAACACTTCTCGAGGAGAATCCTTCATGTCGATGCGAACTCGTGTCCTGTTTCACCTGACCGCCGGCGGCCTGTTGCTTGCCACTGCCGTTGGCGCGCAAGCGGCGAATCTCGGTTTTCTGAATGACACGCCGGTCAGCTACATGAAGCAACGCGACGTCGACTCGATCAAGAAGGCCGTCTTCGCCGTGCTGAACGACAAGCACGACGGCGAAAGCGACAACTGGGTCAACGAAGGCACCGGCAATAGCGTGAAGATCGACGCGACCATCACCGTCGCGAGCACCGCGAAGGAAGGTGAGCGCACCTGCCGGGACGTCGGCGTCGTGCTGAATGCGAAGGGGCAATCGATGAGCCTGCGTCCGCAATTCTGCAAGCAGGGCGGCGGCAACTGGCAGTTGCAGAAAAAGCACTAAACATGCGGGCCGGTATGACAACGTGCGCCGGCTTGCCGCCGGTGTGGCTTGGCGCCGTGCGTCTCAAGGCCATGCGTCCCGGCGGCGCGGTGCGCCGATGATGGCCGCGCGCGTCGTCTCGTGCGGCATCGTGCTGCTCGATCCGGACGGGCGGGTGCTGCTTGCGCACGCCACCGAAACGTCGCACTGGGACATTCCGAAAGGACACGGCGAGGAAGGCGAGGCGCCGCACGTCACGGCGCTGCGGGAGATGCTCGAGGAAACCGGCATTGCGATCGAGGCCGGGCGTCTGAAAGATCTTGGCCTGTTCGTCTATCGGCGCGACAAGGATCTGCATCTGTTCGCGGCGCGCGCCAAGGCCTGCGAACTCGATCTGAGTTCGTGCACCTGCACGTCGCTGTTTCCGCGCCGCTCCGACGGCACGCTGATTCCCGAGATGGACGCATACCGCTGGGCCGCGCCGCACGAAGTCGAAAAATATGCGAGCCGCAGCCTCACGCGGCTCTTTCAGACCACGCTATCGCTGGCGGAACTGCACCGGTCGTTATAGGCCGTGATGGCGGCAACGCCGGGGCACCCGCAGTTGCAAGTTCAAACGTAAACGCAATCGCAATCGGGCGCAAACAGGCCTCAGTCCAGTGCGCGATCGTTCGGATGAGCGAACAGCGCGCGGTTCTGCTCCGACAGCGGAAAATTCAGATTGATGCCGTGCGGCGGAATCGGCTGCGTGAACCACTGTTTGTACAGCCGTTCCGCCTCGCCGGAAGTTTGTCCGCGCGAGATCACGGCGTTCACGAGCTTGCGGAACGGCTCGTCCCCCTTGCGGAACATGCACGCGTAGACTTCATAGCCGAGCGGCGTGCCGGTCACCATGAAGTCGCCGGGACGCGCATCGGTCGACTTGAAACCGTACACGATCGGTTCGTCCATCACGAAGGCCACCGCCCGGTCTTCCTTGAGCGCCGCGAATGCGTCCGCATGATCGCGCACGGCGGTAATGCGCATGTTCAGATGCTTGTCGGCATTCAGGCGACGCAGCAGGCGTTCGTCGGAGGTCGTCGCGGTGGTCACGACCGTCTTGCCGGCGAGGTCCGGAAAATCCGTGATGCCGCTGCTCTTGCGCACGACCATGCGCACCGCGTACTGGAAGAAACTGTTCGAGAAAGCGACCGCATTTTCGCGTTCCACCGTGTGCGTGGTCGAGCCGCATTCCAGATCGATCTGGTTGTTCAGCAGCATCGGCGTGCGGTTCGACGAGGTCACGGTGATTTCGTGCACCCGTAGTTGCGGCATGCCGAGCGTCTTTCTGATCTCGTCGACGATCTGCAATGCGATGGTTTGCGAGTAGCCGACCGTCTGCTTGCCGTCGAAGTATGAGAAGGGAATCGACGCTTCACGCACGCCGAGTATGACCACGCCGTCGTCGTGGATCTTTTTCAGCGTGCCGGTGAGTTCTTCCGTGTAGGCGGCGCAGGCGAGCGACGCCGCGCCCAACGTGGCCAACGCCATGAGCGCGCGGCGCGCGCGATGCGCGAAACGTGCGGCATGGGTCAAGCGAGCGACGTGCGCGGCAAGAACCGTACGCATATGGCGATGCGTGCCCCTTGCCGTGTCTCCTGCAGTCGCTTCGCGGCGGGCTGCAACTTTCATCGGATCTCCCGGACCGGCGCGTGAACGTGGCCGCGCCGTCGTTTGCGATAGAACTCGGTGTAACGAAACGGCGTGCATCCCGTTAGCGGGATGCACGCCGTCGATCAGCTCCAGATATACCGTGAGCGGTATCCGCTTCAGCTTACGCCGGCTTGCCCCAACTGTCGCGCAAGCTCACGATGCGATTGAATACGGGTTTGCCCGGCTTCGAATCGACGCGGTCGGCGACAAAGTAGCCGTGGCGCTCGAACTGATAGCGCTGTTCCGGCAGCGCATGGCGCGCGCCCGGTTCCAGGTACGCGTTGACCACGCGCTTGGAATCCGGATTCAGCGCTTCGAGGAAGTCTCGGCCACCGGCGTCCGGTTGCGGCTCCTTGAACAGACGGTCGTAGATGCGCACTTCGGCAGGGTACGCGGCTGCCGCGCTGACCCAGTGAATGTTGCCCTTCACCTTGTAGCTGTTCGCGCCTTCGGTGCCCGATTTGCTGTCCGGAAAATAGTTGCAGTGGACCGCGACGACGTTGCCGTTCTCGTCCTTGTCCGCGCCGGTGCATTCGATCACGTAGCCGTAGCGCAGGCGCACCTTGTTGCCCGGGAACAGGCGGAAATAGCCCTTCGGCGGCGTTTCCGTGTAGTCCTCGCGCTCGATCCACAACTCGCGCGAGATCGGGAACTCGCGAACGCCCTGTTCCGGATGATGCGGATGGACCGGCGCGCTGCACTGTTCGGTGAGATCCACGGGGAAGTTGTTGATGATCAGCTTGACCGGATTGAGCACGGCCGCAATGCGCGGCGCCTTTTCGTCGAGATCGTCGCGCAACGCGCCTTCGAACACGCTCATGTCGATCCACGAGTCGACCTTCGTGACGCCGATGCGCTCGCAGAACAACTGGATCGCCTCAGGCGTGAAACCGCGCCGGCGCACGCCGACGATGGTCGGCAAGCGCGGGTCGTCCCAGCCGTCGACGTGGCCTTCGGTCACCAGTTGCAGCAGCTTGCGCTTGCTGGTGATCGCGTAGGTCAGGTTCAGGCGCGAAAACTCGATTTGTTGCGGCAGCGGACGCGTGAAAATGCCGGCGTCGGCGAGCTCGTTCAGGATCCAGTCGTACAGCGGACGATGGTCTTCGAACTCGAGCGTGCACAGCGAATGCGTGATGTTTTCCAGCGCGTCCGAGATGCAGTGCGTGTAGTCGTACATCGGGTACACGCACCACGTGTCGCCGGTGCGGTAGTGATGCGCGAAGCGGATCCGGTAGATGACCGGGTCGCGCATGTTGAAGTTCGGCGAGGTCATGTCGATCTTCGCGCGCAGCACGTGCTCGCCTTCCTTGAACTCGCCGGCCTTCATGCGGCGGAACAGGTCGAGGTTGTCCTGCACCGAACGATCGCGGAAACGCGACGGTGTGCCGACTTCGGTCGCCGAGCCGCGGTTCGCGCGCATTTCTTCCGCCGACTGGCTGTCCACATACGCCTTGCCGCGTTCGATCAGCAGTTCGGCGAATTCGTACAGCTTGTCGTAGTAGTCGCTTGCGTAGTAGAGGTGCTCCTTGCGGTCCTTTTCCCATTCGAAGCCGAGCCAGCGCACGGCGTCGATGATCGAGTCGACGTATTCGACGCTTTCCTTTTCCGGATTGGTATCGTCGAAACGCAGATGGCACACGCCGCCGTAGCTGCGCGCCACGCCGAAGTTCAGGCAGATGCTCTTGGCGTGACCGATATGCAGATAGCCGTTCGGCTCGGGCGGAAAGCGCGTTTCGACGCGCTGGCCCCACTTGCCGGTGCGGTTATCGTCGTCGATGATGTTGCGGATGAAATTGGATGCCGCTGGCGCGTCGTTGCGTTCGGTATTCATGCGAGAAGGTGAAAGTCTGTCGGGGTGCGCAATGCGCCCACATAATCCGTCAATTCTACCTGACGAGGCCCTTTGCGGCAGGCGAGTGCGGCGTGCAGCCAACGTTCGAGCGGTTTGCGCGGAAATTCAAGGGTCAGGCCGGTGCTGCGCCGTCGCTGTAACAGGAGGTAAAACGTTTTGTCGACGCGCACGCCGCCGACTTAGGATGCGAGCGGCGCGGGGGCGCGCAGCCGCCGCCCACGCAGGCCGCACCGCTCTTTGTCGCCTTGCACGAACTCCTGCCGTTCGTCCACGATGGCGCCCTTAGTTTCCGGAGTTTCTCGGATGTCAGTCCCGACGCACGACGCGCCCCGCGCGCCTTTCGCCTCTCTTTCCCTTGCCCGCATCCTGACGGTTTCGGCCGTGGCCGTCGCGTTCACCGGCAGCTTCGTCGCGCCGGCCCCCGCGCTGGCGAAAACGCTGCCGCCGAAGGCCGTGCTCGACGCCTCGGCGGTGGCCGTGCCCGATCGCTACAGCGCGGATACGGCGCAGCAGATCTTCGCCGCCGGCGGCAACGCGGTGGACGCCGCCGTGGCGATCGCCTTCACGCTCGCCGTGACCTCTCCGGATGCGGGGAACCTCGGCGGCGGCGGATTCATGACCGTCTTCATGGACGGCAAACCGTACTTTCTCGATTATCGCGAGCGCGCGCCGCAACAGGCGACCGGCGACATGTACCTCGACGACAAGGGCAACCTCGTGCCGGGCATGAGCGTCGTCGGCCATCGCGCGGTGGCCGTGCCGGGTACGGTCGACGGCATGTGGCAGGCGCAGCGGCGTTTCGGCAAACTCAAGTGGAAGCAGGTGCTGGCGCCCGCGATCCGCTATGCGACCGACGGCTTCCAGGTCGAGCCCTGGCTGCAGCAGCGCCACGACGCCGCGTCGAAGAGCTTCGCCGGCAAGACCAACTTCGACGCCTACTTCTCGAATCTCAAGGCCGGCGTGACGTACCGCCAGCCGGAACTCGCGCAAACCTTGTCGCGCATCGCCGACGACGGCGGGCGCGAATTTTACGAAGGCCGCACCGCCGATCTGATCGCCCAGCAAATGTACGGCCACGGTCTGGTCACCAAACAGGACCTGATTCAATACAGGGCCGTGTGGCGTCAGCCGCTCACCGCCGACTGGAACGGCTACCAGGTGGTCACCGCGCCGCCGCCGAGCTCGGGCGGCATCGGCCTGATCCAGATGCTGAAGATGAAGGCCGATCTGAAGCAGGCTTTCGACGGTGTCGAGTTGAACTCCGCGCCGTACATTCATTTGATCGCGCAAATCGAGGATCGCGTGTTCGCCGATCGACAGCAATACATGGGCGATCCGGATTCGTTCAAGGTGCCGGCCGACAAACTGATCGACGACGCCTACCTCGCGCAACGCGCCGACGAGGTCAAGCCCGACGAAGTGCCGGGCGCGGCGCCGGTGAAGCCGGGGCTCGGCGACGCGATGCCGGAAAAAGCGCAGACCACGCATTTCTCGGTGGTCGACAAGTGGGGCAACGCCGTGTCGAACACGTACACGCTGAACGGGCAATTCGGCTCGGGCGTGGTGGTGGACGGCGGCGGCTTCCTGCTGAACGACGCCATGGACGACTTCGTCACCAGGCCGCGCGGCTCGAACCAGTCCGGCGCAAGTCAGCCCGGCGTGAGCAGTTCCGAAGTCAACACCGTGGCGCCGGGACGCCGGCCGCTTTCGTCCATGACGCCGACCATTCTGTTGAAGGACAACAAGGTGTCGCTCGTGATCGGCACGCCCGGCGGCTCGCGCATCCTGACGTCGATTTTCCAGGTGATGACCGATCTTTACGACTTCAACATGGCGCCTACCGATGCGCTCGCCGCGATGCGTTTCCATCACCAGTTGCTGCCGCAGAAGACCGTCTACTTCGAGCCGTATCATCCGATCACGGGCGAGCTGGCCGAGCAGCTGCAAGCCATGGGCTACGCGCTGGAGGGGCAGTCGTTCAACGGTGACGTGCAGATGATTCGCATCGACGGCACGATGCCCGAGCCGGCGGCGGATCCGCGCGGTGTGGGAGTAGGCCGCGCGATCCGTTGAGCGGGCGTCGGCCGCGCGAACGAAATAAACTGCAAAACGAACTACAAGAGCGGACCGTAAGAGCGGACTGCAGGAACGAACTGCAGCGGGGAACACAATGACACAACAGAAACCGAACATACTCGTACTGCCGGGCTATCAGAACTCCGGCGCGGGCCACTGGCAAACGCGCTGGGAAGAGCGTGATCCCGCATGCGTACGCGTGCGGATGCCCGACTGGGAACATCCGGTGCGCGACGCATGGTGCCGCACGCTCGACGCCGCCGTGGCCGTGGCGGACGCACCCGTGGTGTTCGCCGCGCATAGCCTCGGCTGCCTGACGACCGCTTTCTGGGCGTCGCAATACGCGAGCGCGGCGCAGCTTGCGAAGGTGGCGGGCGCCTTGCTGGTGGCGGTGCCTGATCCGTCCGAGGCTCATTTTCCACAGGACGCGAGCGGCTTCGCGCCGGTGCCGCTCACGCGCCTGCCTTTCGCGAGCATCGTCGTGGCGAGCAGCGACGATCCGTACGGCGGCGTGCCGTTCTCGCGGGCCTGTGCGAACGCGTGGGGCAGCCGCTGGATCGACATCGGCCCGCGCGGCCACATCAATGCCGACAGCGGACTCGGCGATTGGGACGAAGCGCGGCGCTGGCTGGCTTCGTTCGTCGAGCGGGGTTGAGCCCACGTTGGAGCCCGAACCGCGCCGTCACACTCAAATCACCGACTGCGCCCGCAGCGCCGCGATCCTTGCCTCGTCATAACCGAGCACGTCGCGCAAAATACTCTCGGTGTGCTCGCCAAGCGTGGGCGGGTGGGCCGACGCCTCGGGCGGCGTGCCGGTCATATTGATCGGATTGCGCACCAGCTTGACGGTGCCGCCCGACGGATGCGGCAGATCCACCCGCATTCCGCGCGCCACCACCTGCTCGTTCTCGAACACCTCGCCCAGATCGTTGATCGGCCCGCACGGCACGCCCGCCGCTTCCAGCGCCGCGATCCATTGCTGCTTGCCTTGCAGACGAACCATCTCCGCGAGAATCGGCACAAGAACGTCGCGATGGCGCACGCGAGCCGGGTTGGTCGCGAAACGCTCGTCGTCGGCCAGTTCCGGGCGGCCGCCCACCTCGACGAATTTGCGGAACTGCCCGTCGTTGCCGACCGCGACGATGATCCAGCCGTCGCTCGTCTGGAAGGTCTGATAGGGCACGATGTTCGGATGCGCATTGCCCCAGCGCACTGGCGGCTGGCCGCTTGCCAGGTAATTCGAATTCATGTTCGCGAGCATCGCCACCTGCACGTCGAGCAGCGCCATGTCGATGTACTGGCCTTCGCCCGTGCGGTCGCGGTGCGTGAGCGCGGTGAGCACGGCGATGGTCGAATACATGCCGGTCATCAGGTCGGCGATCGCGACGCCGGCCTTTTGCGGGCCGCCGCCCGGCTGGCCGTCCCGCTCGCCGGTAATGCTCATGAAACCGCCGATGCCCTGCACGATGAAGTCGTAGCCCGCACGTTGCGCATACGGCCCGGTCTGCCCGAAACCGGTCACCGAGCAGTAGATCAGATCGGGCTTCACCGCCTTGAGCGACGCGTAATCGAGCCCGTACTTCTTCAACTGGCCGACCTTGTAGTTCTCCAGCACCACGTCGCTTTGCGCGGCCAGCTCGCGGATGATCCGCTGGCCCTCGGGCGACGCGATGTCCACGGTGACCGAGCGCTTGTTGCGGTTCGCTGCGAGGTAGTACGCGGCCTCGCGCGTATCCGTGCCCTCCGGCGTTTTCAGGTACGGCGGCCCCCAGTGACGCGTGTCGTCGCCGACTTCGGGGCGCTCGATCTTGATCACGTCGGCGCCGAAATCGGCGAGGGTTTGCGCGCACCACGGCCCGGCGAGCACGCGTGTGAGATCCAGCACGCGGATATGACTGAGAGCGCCCATGTTCGTAGTTGTCTCCTATGTAGCCGAAGCGGCGCGCCTGGCGCCGCGGATGTGGGCAATCTTAAGCGATTCCCGCACGCGGGCGGAGTCAGCCGAACGGCATAGGACGAATGACGCGCCCCGCGATGTCCCATGCGCCCCAGCCAAACCTGGCCGAACGGCTAACCCGCAGGGCGGGCTGCCGCGCACGGGCGCCGATCCCGTATAATCGGTCGATTAAGAAACAAACAGTTGGCGCATCCCACGATGCCGCCGGTAACAGCCAGGACCGTCCCCCGCACGCTATGAAAGCCGCCGAAATCCGCGAGAAATTCCTCAAGTTCTTCGAATCGAAGGGCCATACGATCGTTCGCTCGTCGAGCCTTGTGCCCGGCAACGACCCGACACTGCTCTTCACCAATTCGGGAATGGTGCAGTTCAAAGATGTGTTCCTCGGCGCGGAATCGCGTCCGTATTCGCGCGCCACGACAGCGCAGCGCAGCGTGCGCGCCGGCGGCAAGCACAACGATCTCGAAAACGTCGGCTACACCGCGCGCCACCACACGTTCTTCGAAATGCTGGGCAACTTTTCGTTCGGCGACTATTTCAAGCGCGACGCGATCCACTACGCGTGGGAATTGCTGACGGGCGTCTATCAGTTGCCGAAAGACAAGCTGTGGGTCACCGTCTATCACGAAGACGACGAAGCGCACGACATCTGGGCGAAGGAAGTGGGCGTGCCGGTCGAGCGCATTATCCGCATCGGCGACAACAAGGGCGCGCGTTACGCGTCGGACAACTTCTGGCAGATGGCCGACACCGGCCCGTGCGGCCCGTGCTCGGAAATCTTCTACGACCACGGCCCGGACGTGTGGGGCGGCCCGCCGGGATCGCCTGAGGAAGACGGCGACCGCTACATCGAGATCTGGAATCTCGTGTTCATGCAGTTCAACCGCGACGCCCAAGGCAACATGACGCCGCTGCCCAAGCAGTGCGTCGATACCGGCATGGGTCTTGAGCGTATCGCGGCGGTGCTGCAGCACGTGCACAGCAACTATGAGATCGACCTGTTCCAGGCGCTCATCAAGGCCGCCGCGCGCGAAACCGGCGTGAGCGATCTGACGAACAACTCGCTGAAGGTGATCGCCGATCACATCCGCGCGTGCTCGTTCCTCGTGACGGACGTGCTGCGTCAGGAGGAAGAGCGCTTCTTCGAGACCATCGAGCACGGCATGTCGATTCTCGAAAGCGCGCTGGCCGATCTGGAAGCGAAGGGCGGCAAGACGCTCGACGGCGAGCTCGCATTCAAGCTGCACGACACGTACGGCTTCCCGCTCGATCTGACGGCGGATGTGTGCCGCGAGCGCGAAGTCACGGTGGATGAGCCCGCGTTCGACGAAGCCATGGCGCGCCAGCGCGAACAGGCTCGCGCGGCGGGCAAGTTCAAGATGGCGCAGGGCCTCGAATATTCGGGCGCGAAGACCACGTTCCACGGCTACGAAGAAATCGTCTTCGACGACGCGAAGGTGATCGCGCTGTATGTGGACGGAGCGTCGGTGCGGGAAGTGAGCCACGGCCAGCAGGCTGTCGTCGTGCTCGACCACACGCCGTTCTACGCGGAGTCGGGCGGCCAGGTCGGCGACCAGGGCCTGCTCGCCAACGCGAGCGTGCGCTTTGCCGTCGCGGATACGCTGAAGGTGCAGGCCGACGTGGTCGGTCACCACGGCACGTTGGAGCAGGGCACGCTGAAGGTCGGCGACGTCGTCAAGGCGGAAATCGACGCGGTGCGCCGCGCCCGCACGGCCCGCAATCACTCGGCGACTCACCTGATGCACAAGGCGCTGCGCGAAGTGCTCGGCTCGCACGTGCAGCAGAAGGGCTCGCTGGTCGATCCGGACAAGACCCGTTTCGACTTCGCGCACAACGCGCCCATGACGGACGAGCAGATCCGCCGTGTCGAAGAGATCGTCAACGCCGAAGTGCTGGCGAACGCGCCCGGTATCGTGCGCGTCATGCCGTTCGACGAAGCGGTGAAGGGCGGCGCGATGGCGCTGTTCGGCGAAAAGTACGGCGACGAAGTGCGCGTGCTCGACCTCGGTTTCTCGCGGGAGCTATGCGGCGGTACGCACGTGCATCGCACGGGCGACATCGGCTTCTTCAAGATCGTGATGGAAGGCGGTGTGGCTGCCGGCATTCGTCGCGTGGAAGCGATTACGGGCGATAACGCCGTGCGTTTCGTGCAGGACCTCGATGCGAAGATCAATGCGGCTGCGGCCGTGTTGAAGGCGCAACCGTCCGAGCTGACGCAGCGGATCGTGCAGGTGCAGGATCAGGTGAAATCGCTCGAGAAGGAACTGAGCGCGTTGAAGTCGAAGATGGCTTTGAGCCAGGGCGACGAGCTGGCCGGTCAGGCGATCGAAATCGCTGGCGTGCATGTGCTGGCGGCAACGCTCGACGGCGCGGACGTGAAGACGCTGCGCGAGACGGTCGACAAGCTGAAAGACAGGCTCAAGAGCGCGGCGATCGTGCTGGCCTCGGTCGAGGGCGGCAAGGTAAGCCTGATTGCAGGCGTAACGGCTGACGCCAGCAAGAAGGTCAAGGCCGGCGAGCTGGTCAACTTCGTTGCGCAACAGGTTGGCGGCAAGGGCGGCGGACGGCCGGATATGGCCCAGGCCGGCGGCACCGAGCCGGCGAATCTGCCGGCGGCGCTTGCCGGGGTCAAGGGTTGGGTCGAAGCCCAGCTTTGATTCGGGTTTGATCGGGCCGCGCGGGCGCTGGTGGTTTTGGCGTCTCCGTGTGGCCCGCGATCAGGCCACGCCGACCGCTGCAGCCGCAGGCCTTTCCACCGCATCCTCGTGTGCCAGAAGCGTGTGCTTCAACGCATTGAGCGCCGACGAAAAATGTCCGTGCCGCCAGACAAGAAGCGTCTCGATCACGCCGATATCCGGGAGATCATGAACCGCGATATTGCTGGCATCGGTCTGCAAATTCAGCACTGACCGTGGCGCCACGGCCACCCCGGCGCCCGCCGCCACACATGCCACGATCGCGTGATAAGAGCCCAACTCCAGCACGCGCGCCGGCCTGACCCCGTGCTCGAGATACCACTTCTCGATGTAAGTCCGGTAAGCGCACCCGCGCTCGAACGCGATCAGCGTCGATAGCGCAATATCCCGTACTTCATGAATCGGCCGATGCCCGCGAGGCGTCAGCATCACCAGTTCTTCCCTGAACACCGGCACCGTCTCGAACAATTCGCCGAGCGTAGCCGGGTCCAGCGGCGTGGCCACCAAAGCCGCATCCACCTCAAACTCGCGCACGCGTTCGATCAGTTTGCCGGTCGTGCCGATCTCGAGTTCCAGCGCGACAGCGGGCCACTGCTGGTGATAGCGCGCGAGCAATCCCGGCAGACGGGTCGCCGCGACGCTTTCCATCGTGCCCAACCGCAAGCGCCCGCCAGGACGGTCCTCGCGCACCGCATGACGCGCCTCGTCAGCGAGCGCAAGCAGACGCTCCGCGTAGGGCAGCAGTGTCTCGCCGGCCGGCGTCAACACGAGGCGGCGGCCGTCGCGGATGAACAAGTCGGTGCCCAGTTGCTCTTCGAGCTGCTTGATGCGCGTGGTGACATTCGATTGCACGCGATTGAGCTTGGCAGCGGCGCGCGTCACGCCGTTTTCTCTCACGACGGCACGAAAGATGGTCAATGCGGCCAGATCCACGATTCTCTCCCGGCGATGGGTTGTATCCCAATTATTCATTTTTCGTGATTGAAAGGTCAAGCTAATATGGTTTGAGGGCCGGTGACCGCCGGGCCCGATGTCATTTTTTGTCTGCTCATGAACAATCTCGCTTCCAACGCGCAACACATTTCCACCGAACGGGACGCCGCCCGGCGCGCGGCGCTTGGCTGCATGGTGACGCTGGCCGTTGTCCTCGGCATCGGGCGTTTTGCATTCACGCCGTTATTGCCGCTGATGCTCCACGGCAGTGCGCTCGGTCAGCCGCAGATCGATATCCAGCACGGCGGTTGGCTCGCGTCGTTCAATTACGCGGGCTATTTTGTCGGCGCGGTGACTTGCGCGGCGCTGCGGGTCGAGCCGGCGCGCATGGTGCGCGCGGGGCTTGTCGCTACCGTGCTGTTGACGCTGGCAATGGGCGTCACGAGCCAGTTCTGGGTGTGGGCGGCGGTACGCTTCGTCGCCGGTGCGGCCAGCGCGTGGACTTTCGTTTTTGCGTCGCAGTGGGGCTTGCGGCGGCTCGCCGAACTCGGCGCGCATGGGTGGGGCGGGGTGATCTACACGGGCCCGGGCATGGGCATCGTCGGGACGGGTTTGCTGGTCAGCGCGGCGGGCGGCTACGGTGCCACGGCAGGGTGGATCGGCTTCGGGCTGATCGCGGCGGTTCTGTCAATCGTGGTTTGGCCGGTTTTCGGGGCTGCGTCCGTGTCCAGCGCGAGAAATGCGAATGCGCAGGTGGCCGATTCCGCCGGCGCTGCTGATGCAAACCAACGCATTGCAGGCCGATACCCCACGAGCCAACACGCCACAAACCCAACCCCGGCAATCCCGACCCCACGCCGCGCCGACGCCTTCTGGCTGGTCCTGCTCTACGGCGTCCCCGGCTTCGGCTACATCATCACCGCGACTTTCCTGCCGGTCATCGCGCGCCATGCGCTGCCGGGCTCGTCGTGGCCCGATCTGTTCTGGCCGATGTTCGGCGCGGCGCTGATGGTCGGCGCACTGCTCGCGGCGCGCTTGCCGGCGCATTGGGATAACCGCGCGCTGCTCGCCGGCTGCTACGTGCTGCAGGCTTCGGGCATCGCGCTTGGCATCGTCTGGCCGACGGCGGGCGGCTTTTCGCTCGGCAGCATTCTGATCGGCCTGCCGTTCACCGCGATCACGCTGTTCGCGATGCGCGAGGCGCGGCGTCTGCGCGGCGAAGATGCGGCCGGTCTGATGGGCTATGCGACGGCGGCCTACGGCGTCGGTCAGATTGTCGGCCCGCTTGTCGCCGCGCCGATCGCTGAACAGACCGGATCGTTTTCGCCCGCGTTGTGGCTGGCGGCGGGCGCGTTAATGCTGGGCGCGGCCGGTCTGATCGTCGTGGCGCGCGTGCCGCGCAACCGTGGCCGGATGCCCGATTGCCGTTGCGATTGACGGGCGTGTCGAGGCGACTGCGGCGCGCGTGCCGCGCGGCCGTGGCCGGATGCCCGATTGCCACTGCGACGAACGGCATGTCGAACCGGCCGCGGAGCACATCGCCGTAACCGTCGCCAGATGCGCGATTGATATTGCACCAACGGCCTTCTCAAGCGGCTGCGGAGCATCGCCGCGACCGTCCACGCGCTCACTTGCCGCTGCAGTTAACGGCGTGTCAAAACGGCCACCCCACACCTCCCACAACCCAATCCTGCTGCCAAAAAACAAATAACCCCCCGGCGCACTAAAATGACCGCTTTCCCGCCATCTCAGCGCGCCTGTCGCCGGGCGCGCCGCCATCCATGCAACATTTCGCGTCCGACAACTACGCCGGCATCTGTCCCGAAGCGCTAGAGGCGCTGATCGCCGCCAACCACAGCGGGCACGAACCGGCCTACGGCGACGACTCCTGGACCAACCAGGTCTGCGACCGTCTGCGCGAACTGTTCCAGACCGACTGCGAAGTGTTCTTCGTGTTCAACGGCACGGCGGCCAATTCGTTGGCGCTCGCGTCGCTGTGCCAGTCGTATCACTCGGTCATTTGCCACGAACTCGCGCACATCGAAACCGACGAATGCGGCGGCCCGGAGTTCTTCTCGGGCGGCTCGAAGCTGCTGACCGCGCCGGGCGTCGGCGGCAAGCTCACGCCGGATGCGATCGAGGCGGTCGTCACGCGCCGCGCCGATATCCATTACCCGAAGCCGAAGGTCGTCACGCTGACCCAATCGACGGAAGTCGGCACCGTCTACAGCGTCGAGGAAGTGCGGGCGATCGCGGCGATCGCCAAACGGCGGCATCTGAAAGTGCATATGGATGGCGCGCGCTTTGCGAATGCGGTCGCCGCGCTCGACGTGCATCCGTCGGAGATCACCTGGCGCGCGGGCGTCGACGTGTTGTGCTTCGGCGGCACCAAGAACGGCTTGCCGGTCGGTGAAGCGGTGGTGTTCTTCGACCGGGCGCTCGCCGACGACTTCGCCTACCGGCTGAAGCAGGCCGGCCAGTTGGCCTCGAAGATGCGCTTCATCTCCGCGCCGTGGCTCGGTCTGCTCGATAACGACGTCTGGTTGCGCAACGCGCGTCATGCGAACGCGATGGCGCAATTGCTGCAAACGCGGTTGCAGGAAATCCCCGGCGTGAGCATCATGTTTCCCGGAGAATCGAACGCGGTCTTTGCGCAGTTGCCCGCGCAAGCCGCCAAGGCGATGCGCGCGCGTGGCTGGAAGTTCTACGAGTTCATCGGCGCGGGCGGTTGCCGGCTGATGTGCGCCTGGGACACGCAGCCGGAAACCGTCGAGCGTTTCGCCGCCGAACTGCGGGAATTGTGCGCGGCGTGAGCCACAAGCCACAAAAAAAGACACCCCACTACTCGCCATGACCGAATACCGATTTTGTCCGCGCTGTTCCACACCGTTGATCGAGCGCGCCGATGCGGAGCACGAAGGCGGCCGCATCCGTCAAACCTGTCCCGATACGGAATGCGGCTACGTCCACTGGAATAATCCGTTGCCGGTGGTCGCGGCGATCGTCGAGTACGAGGGCAAGATTCTGCTGGCGCGCAACGCGGCGTGGCCGGAAGGCATGTTCGCGCTGATCACCGGTTTCCTCGAAAACGGCGAGACGCCGGAACAGGGCATCGCGCGTGAAGTGCTCGAGGAAACCTCGCTGCGGGCGGAGACGGTCGAGCTGATCGGCGTATATGAATTCATCCGCAAGAACGAACTGATCATCGCGTATCACGTGAAAGCGTACGGGACGATCGCGCTGTCGCCGGAATTGCTCGAGTACCGGCTGGTCGAGCCGGCGAAGTTGCGGCCCTGGCGCGCGGGCACCGGCCAGGCGCTCGGCGAATGGATGCGGCGGCGCGGCTTGCCGTTCGAGTTTGTGGAAAAGCCGGGGCAGTAAGCCTCGCTCCCGAAGCAACGCCAACGCCAACCCAACTCCAACGCCACGCCACGATGAACAAACCCGCCCCCGCCGCGCGCGCTGCTTACCCGCACTTTCTGCCGATCACCACACGCTGGATGGACAACGACGTCTACGGTCACGTGAACAACGTCGTCTATTACAGCTACTTCGACACGGTGGTGAACGACTATCTGATCCGCACCGGCGTGCTCGACTTCGAGCATGGCGCGACGATCGGGCTCGTGGTCGAGACGCATTGCAATTACTTCGCGCCGCTGGTGTTTCCCGATCGCGTCGAGGCCGGCTTGCGGGTGGTGCGGTTCGGCACGTCGAGCGTGCGCTACGAAGTGGGGCTGTTCAGGGAAGGCGAGAATCAACCCGCCGCGCAGGGTCACTTCGTGCACGTGTATGTGGACCGCGTCACGCGTCGTCCCGTGAGCTTGCCCGCCGATCTGCGCGCGGCGCTCGACCCGCTGATCGTCGCCGGGCAGGCGGACTAGGCGCGTGCAGTCGTTCGTCATCAATCTGCTCAACGGTGTCAGTTACGGCTTGCTGCTGTTTATGCTGTCGGCCGGCTTGACGTTGATTTTCAGCATGCTCGGCGTGCTGAATTTCGCGCATGCGAGTTTCTACATGCTCGGCGCTTACGTCGGCTTCTCCGTGGCGGCGCATGCGGGGTTCTGGAGCGCGCTGCTGATCGCACCGCTGATCGTCGGCGCGATCGGCGCGGCGCTCGAACGCTGGCTGTTGCGCCGCATGCGTGTGCACGGGCATCTCCCCGAGTTGCTGCTGACGTTCGGCGCGGCATATCTGCTCGGCGAACTGGTCAAGCTAGGCTGGGGCTTGAGTCCGTTGAGCGCGACGGTGCCGCCCGCGCTCGACGGGCCCTTGTTCACCCTCTACGGCGCGGCCTTCGCACGCTACCGGGCGTTCATGATGGCGGTGTCGCTCGTGATGCTCGCGCTGCTGTACGCGGTGCTGCGCGTATCGAAGACGGGTCTCATCGTACGCGCCGCGCTCACGCACGCGAGCGCGGTCGAAGCGCTCGGCCACAACGTGCCGCGCGTGTTCACCGGCGTGTTCGCGGCCGGCACGGCGCTCGCCGCGTTGGCCGGCGTGATCGGCGCGCCGCTCTTCGTGATCGAACCGGCGATGGCGGAATCGCTCGGCTCGATCGTGTTCGTGGTGGTCGTGATCGGTGGACTGGGCTCGTTGAGCGGGGCGCTGGCGGCGTCGCTGCTGGTCGGCTGCGTGCAGACCTTCGCGGTGGCGAGCGACGTGTCGCTGGGCGGCGTGCTGTCGGCGTTCGGTGCCTCGCTGCCGGCCGAATGGGACGCGCTGACACTCGCGCAACTCGCGCCGCTGATTCCCTATCTGCTGCTCGTCGCGATGCTGGCGCTGCGTCCGCGCGGACTCTTCGGACGGCGCGACGACCATGCGTGAGTCTTTCGAATCGTCCGCCTTGTCCGCCATATCCGCATCGACCTCGCGCCGCATGTGGCGTCAGCTCGCGCCGTGGCTCGCGCTCGTCCTGTTCCTCGCCGTGCCGCCGTTCATCTGGCCGCAAAGCTGGCTGCTCGCCTATCTCGCGCAGACCGCGACGATGATCGTGTTCGCGCTTTCATACAACCTGTTGCTCGGCGAAACGGGGCTGCTGTCGTTCGGTCACGCCGCTTACTCGGGACTCGGCGCGCTCGTCGCCGCGCAAGTGTTCAATCGCGTCGGCGTGCCGCTCGTCTTGCTGCCGTTGATCGGCGGGATCGGCGGCGCGCTGTGCGGCGTGCTGTTCGGTTTTATCTCGACGCGGCGTGCCGGGACGGCCTTCGCGATGATCACGCTCGGGATCGGCGAGCTCGTGTCGGCGGCCGCCTGGACGCTGCCCGACTGGTTCGGCGGCGAAGCGGGCGTGGCGATCGATCGCGCGAGCGGCCACGCGCTCGGAAGCTGGAGCTTCGGCCCTGCGCGCGAGGCGTATGCATTGATCGCGCTGTGGTCCCTGCTGGCGAGCGCGGCGATGTTCGCACTCTCGCGCACGCCGTTCATGCGCCTTGCCAACGCGGTGCGTGACAACCCGGCGCGCGCCGCGGCCATCGGTTGCTATCCGCGCCGCGTCCGCTATGGCGTCGTGGTGTTGTCGGCGTTTTTTGCGGGTATCGCGGGCACGTTGGGGCTGATCAACGTCGAACTCGTGTCGACCGAAAGCGTCGGCATGATGCGCTCGGGCGCAGTGCTGATCGCGACGGTGATCGGCGGCACGGCGGCGTTTTTCGGGCCGGTGGCGGGCGCGCTCGTGTTGACGTTTTTCAGCGTGGCGGTGGCGAGCGTCACGCGGGCCTGGCTGTTCTATCTGGGGCTCTTCTTTATCGTGGTCGTCCTGATTTCACCCGATGGCCTCGCGGGCTTCGTGCAGCGGCACGCCGCACGCGTCTCTGCATACGGTTGGCGCATGTGCAGCGCGGCTTATCTATGGGGCACGGCTGCCGCGTTGCTGTGGACGCTGGCCGTCGTGCTCGCGGTGCAATGGGCGTACGCGGTGCAATTCGGCATGGATGAGGGCGCGTCTTTCGGCGTCATCCGCCTGCCGCTGTGGATGGCGTCGTCGGCGGTGTGGCTTGGCGGCGCCGTATTCGTGCTGGCCGTGCTGGGGGCAGTGTCAGCGCATGACGCAGCTCGCGCGCAGGCACGCCTCGTCATGCGCGCGCGTTCCACGCAAACTGCCGGAGACACGCGATGACCCCGGCGCTCGCACTCTACGGCATCGAAAAACGCTTCGGGTCGACGCAAATTCTGCGCGGCGTCGATCTCGCGATCGAGCCGGGCGAGCGCCATGCGTTGATCGGTCCGAACGGCGCGGGCAAGTCGACGCTCTTCAATCTGATCGCCGGCGGCGCGCGGCCGAACGCGGGGCGTATCGACCTGTTCGGCGCGGAGATCACGCGACTCGCGCCGGCCGCGATCACGCGCCGCGGCCTCGCGCGCAGCTTCCAGACCACCAGCGTGTTCGCGCGGCTGACGGTGTTCGACAACCTGCGTTGCGCGGCGATGCTCGCCGAGCGTGACCGCACGCGCTGGTGGCAGCGTTTCACCGGCTCGGCTACGGTGAACGCACGCGCCGAACAGGTACTCGGCGCAGTGGGCTTGAGCGCGCGCCGCCACATTCAGGCCGGCACGCTCAGCTATGCGGAGCAGCGCGCGCTCGACCTCGGCCTCGCGCTCGCGGGCGGCGCGCACACGTTGCTGCTCGACGAGCCGACCGCCGGCATGAACCGCGCCGAAGCGGCGCGCGCCATTGAACTGATTCGCGAGACCACCGCGGGCCGCACGCTGCTGATGGTCGAGCACGACATGGACGCGGTGTTCGCGCTCGCCGATCGCATATCGGTGCTGGTGCAGGGGCGCATCATCGCGACCGGGACACCTGCGGCGATTCGCGCGGACGCGGCGGTGCGCGCCGCCTATCTCGGCGAAGGATTCGGCGCGTGACGGCCTTGCTCGACATTCAAGGGCTGAACGCCTGGTACGGCGCGAGTCAGGCGCTGCACGGCGTCACGTTGCGGATCGAGGCGGGCGAAGTGCTTGCGCTCGTCGGTCGCAACGGCTCCGGCCGCTCGACGCTGGCCCGCGCGATCATGGGCCTCGCGCGCAGCGAGGGCGAGTTGCGTTTCGCCGGTCACGCGCTCGGCGGCCTGCGCACCTTCGAGATCGCGCGTCTCGGGCTCGGCTACGTTCCCGAACATCGCGATGTTTTTCCGACGCTGAGCGTCCACGAGAATTTGCAACTCGGTGTTGCGCCGCGTGCTCGCGGCCGCATGCCGCGCTTTACCTTCGACGATGCTTACGCGCTTTTCCCCGTCCTACGCGAGAGAAAGCGCACGCGTGCGGGCGCGCTGTCGGGCGGTGAGCAGCAGATGCTGACGCTTGCCAGGGCGCTGCTCGGCGACCCCGATCTGCTGGTGATCGACGAACCCGGCGAGGGTCTCGCGAGCCAGGTGATGGTGCAGGTCGCGCAGTGTCTGCGGATGTTGCGCGATCGCGGCGTGGCGATGCTGCTGATCGAGCAGCGGCTCGTGATCGCACGGGACATCGCCGGCCGGGTCGCGGTGATGGGGCATGGCGAAATCGTGTTCGACGGTGAACTCGCGGCGTTTTTGCAGCGGACCGACGTGGCGCGGGAATGGCTCGGCGTGGGGTAACCGCTCGGTGCTCGCCTGGGTTTTATTGCGGCGCGACGGCCGGCCGCTGTTTGAAGCCGGCGTATGTGCGACGAAACCATGCCGCGCCTGACGTGCGAAAGACGTGCCGCGGCTTCAGGACAAATCAGCCAAGGGCCAACACCAGAAGCGTACAGACATAAGCGCCGCGCAGGCAAAAAATCAAGCATCCTTACTAATAATCCACTCATGCGCAGGATCGTTACGAAAACACCAAACCCGCTGCGCACCAGCCATAACATTCAAATAATAAGAGTCATACCCATAAGGCACGACGACCGGATGATACCCACGCGGCACCATCACAACATCGTGATTCTCGACGGCCATCGATTCGTCGATATCCCGCATATCGGTGTACACGCGCTGAAACGCAAACCCCTGCGGCGGATCGAGCCGATGATAGTAAGTCTCCTCAAGTGAACTCTCATGCGGCACATTATCCGTGTCGTGCTTATGCGGCGGATAGCTTGAAGCGTGACCTCCAGGCGTCCTGACCTCAACGACGAGCAAGGACTCGGCAGGCTCCGTCTGCGGAAGAATGTCGCATACGTATCGCGTATTCAGGCCCTTGCCGCGCATGGAGCGCTTCATCGAAGAAGGCTCGATCAACCTTGCAGCATATTCCCCCTTGGCCGGCGCGCTAGCCACGCCGATCTCCGCATCGCGGCAGGCGCGAACCGTCGCGCGCACGCCGGGCGGCAAGTACACCGCATACGGCGCGGCATCCTCGAACACGCTATCGCGCGAACCCAGCGAGCTCCAGGTCCGGTTCGCGGTTTCGATATCCACCGAACCCGCGAGCACGACAATGCAAACCTCGCGCGACGGCTCGAACAGATGCACCACCTCGCTCGTGCCCAACCGGTAGGCGGCGAATCCCACATACCGCCAGCACGCCGACTCCGGCGTCACTCGCGCGATCGTCTGGCCTTCGCGCTGCGCCTTCACCAATAAACTCATGCTGCCTCCTGCTCAGTTTTGCCCGTTGCGTCGAGTGGCGCATCGACCAACGTCCGCAATGTTCTATAGCCTTTCTGCGCATACTCGAACGAGGGCGCCACCACCGGGTCCTGTTCCGCTTCCACCACGAGCCAGCCGCGATAGCCGTGCCGCTTCAGGCGTTCGATGATTGCCGGGAAATTCACCGCGCCGTCGCCCGGCACCGTGAAGGCGCCGTTGATTACCGCGTCGAGAAAACTCCAGTTGCGATTGCGCGCGAGCTTCGTCACCGCAGGACGCACGTCCTTGCAGTGCACGTGGCATACGCGTGCGATATGTTTGTCGAGCACCGTCAGCGGATCGCCGCCGGCGAACGTGATGTGCCCGGCGTCGAACAGCAGGCCGACGGCGTCGCTCGTGCGCGACATCAACTGATCGACATCGGCAGGCGTCTCGACATAAGCACCCATGTGATGATGGTAAGCCAGCCGAACGCCGCGGCTTTGCGTATAACGCGCGAATTCATCGACACGTGCCGCATATTCAGCCCATTGCGCCTCGCTAAAAAAACGCGGGCGCTGATACAGCGGTTGCGGCGCGCCCTGAATCGAATCGGCCACTTCACCATACACCATCGCCGTCGCGCCGTTTTTTGCGAGCAGTTCGAGATGCGGGCCGACCGAGGCGATTTCCTCTTCCACGCTGCGTCGCGCGAGTCGCCCCGAATACCAGCCGGATACCAACGCCAGATCGTATTGAGCGAGCAGCGTCTTCAATGCCTGCGGTTCACGCGGAAATTTATTGCCGAGTTCGAACCCTTGATAGCCGATCTGGCGGCCTTCCGTCAACGCTAACTCGAGCGGCGTCTCGCCGCCCAGCGAAGGCAGATCGTCATTCATCCACGATAACGGATTGATGCCGATGCGTACGTCGAAAGCAGTCATGCGGGCGTCCTCATTCGTTGTCGGTGCGGCCGGCTGAATTGCTTGGTTCGGCCGGTTCGGCGCGGGCCGCGAGCTGGGCTTCGTATTTCGCGCGCGCCACGCGCACACTGTCGCGCGTCGATACTTCGGGCACGGCCACTTCCCACCACCAGCCGCCGTCGTCGGTGGTGCGGGCAGGGTCGGTGTCGATGCTGATCACGTAGGTGCGATCGGCGGCGCGCGCCCGTTGCAACGCTGCTTCAAGTTCGGCGATGTTCGGGACGTGCTCGGCCTGCGCGCCGAGCGCGCGGGCATGCGCGGCGAAATCGACTGGCGGCGCGCCGAGCGGGCCTTGCAGGCAGTCGTCGAGCAGGTTGTTGAACGGCGCGCCGCCGCACGCCTGTTGCAAGCGGTTGATGCAACCGTAGCCGCGATTGTCGAGCACCACGACGATCAGCTTCGCGCCGAGCATCACCGAGGTCGCGATCTCGCTGTTCATCATCAGATAGCTGCCGTCGCCGACCATCACGATCACTTCACGCGTGGGGCGCGCGAGCTTCACGCCGAGGCCCCCGGCAATCTCGTAGCCCATGCACGAATAGCCGTATTCGACGTGATACGCACCCGGTCTGCCGGCACGCCACAGCTTGTGCAATTCGGCGGGCAGCGTGCCGGCCGCGCCCACGACGATGTCGTCTTTATCCGACCCTGCGCTCGAACGCTGCACCGCGCCGATCACGTCGCCCTCGTAAGGCAGTACCGTGTCGCGTTGCGGCGCATGCGTGAGCGTGCTCACCGTGTCACGCCAGCTTGCCGCGAGTTTGTGCGCGCGCGCGGTCCACGTGCGGTCCGCGTGCCAGCCTCGCAAACGTCCGGCGAGCGCATCGAGCGCGAGACGCGCGTCTGCTTCGACCGTCAACGTGCGATGCTTGACGCCGTCGAATGCATTGGCGTTGATGCCGATCACGTTGGCCTGCGTGAACAACGTGTTCGAGCCGGTGGTGAAATCCTGCAAGCGTGTGCCGATCGCCAGCACGCAGGCGGCGTCGAGCGCGAGCGCGTTCGCGGCGGGCGAGCCCGTCACTCCCAATGCGCCGGCGTTCAGCGGATCGTTCCATGCCAGGGAGCTCTTGCCGGCCTGTGTTTCCGCGACCGGAATCCCGTGCGTGGTGGCGAAGCGGTGCAGCGCATCAGTTGCGCGGCCATACAGCACGCCGCCGCCCGCGACGATCAACGGACGTTTGGCGCGACGCAGATGCGCGAAGGCGGCGTCGATCTCTTCGTCGCGCGGCGCGGGCGAATGAAAAGTAACGACACGTGGCGCGAAGAAGTCCGCCGGGAAATCCCACGCCTGCGCCTGCACATCCTGCGGCAATGCGAGCGTGACGGGACCGCACAACGCGGCGTCGGTCAGCACGCGAATCGCGCGCGGCAGCGCGGTGAGCAATTGCGCGGGATGCACGATGCGATCGAAGTAGCGCGACACCGGTTTGAATGCGTCGTTGGCGGAGACGCCGCCATCGTTGAAATCCTCGACCTGCTGCAAGACCGGATCGGGTGCGCGCGAGACGAAGATGTCGCCGGGCAACAGCAGCACCGGCAAACGGTTCACATGCGCGAGCGCGGCCGCCGTGATCAGATTGGTCGCGCCCGGTCCGATCGATGTCGTGACCGCCATCATGCGGCGCCGGAAATGCGCCTTCGCATAGGCAATCGCGCTGTGCGCCATCGCCTGTTCGTTGTGCGCGCGCAGCGTGGGCAACTCGTCGCGGTGCTGATACAAGGCTTCGCCCATTCCCGCGACGTTGCCGTGCCCGAAGATCGCGAACACGCCGCCGAAGAGCGGCTCGTTGCCGCCGCGATCCTCGGCCGGGACGCGTTGTGCGGCGAGATAGCGCACGAGCGCCTGGGCGGTCGTCAGGCGAACGGTGCCGGCCACGCGCGAGCGCGCCTCGCCGGTGTCTTGAGCGGACGCCGCATCGTCATGATGCAATACACGGTGGTTCATGCCGCCTGCTCCTGATGGTCATGGCTTGCCGTCGCCGGTTGCGCGGCTGATGTACCGCGCGTTGCGCGCCACGATGCGATCAGCGTTTCGAACGTGCTGCGCACGCGTGCGATCAGCTCGTCGTCGCCGATCTCACCGGCGAGCCACGCATGGCTCGGCTCGTGGAAGATTGTGCGGCCCACGGTAAAGCCGCGGCACGTTGCCGATTGTGCCGCCGCGCGAAAGCCCTCGTTCAACTGCTCGACACCCGCCGACAAACCGAGCAGCACGACGCCCCGGCAATACGGATCGCGCTCGGCGATCAGCGCGTCGACCGCTTGCCATTGCGCGGCGTTCATCGGTTCGAGCTTCCACCATTCCGGATGGATGCCGATGTTGTACAGGCGTTTCAACGCGCGATACACGATGTCCGGCGCTTGCGGCAGATGCGCGTGCTTCGGCGGAATCACTTCGAGCAGCAACTCATGACCGCTCGCTTGCGTCGCGTCGTAAAGCGCGCGCAACTGGGCTTCCTGTTCGAGGCGCTGTTCGATCGGTTCGTCGGGATGGAACTGCACGAGGCACTTCGCGATATGTTCCTGCGGCCACGCGACGAGCGTCGTGCCGATCGAGCGGCCGTGATCGAACACCAGCGGCACGGAGCCCGGCAGTTCGACCGGACGTCCGATCCACCAGCCGCGGCCGGTTGCGGCGTTCAACGCATCCTGACCGTAGCGATCGTCGATCAATACACCGATGCGGTCTTGCAGTCCCAACGCTTTCTCGGTCTGCGCCACCGCCTCAACGAAGAGCCCCTTCAACTGCGCGATGCGCGCCTCGTCGGCGCCGGTCTGCTGCGCGAGTTCGAAGAACTGGTTGCGATGGTCGAACGCGAAACCGAGTACTTCGTTCCATTGCTTGCGCGCAGGCGAGACGCGATGCAGGCGCGCCAGCGTCGCGTCTCGATCGGGGCGGCGCATGCGTTGCGGGTCGGCTTTCGCTTCGCGCAGGAAGTAGTCGAGCTCGGCCGGCGTCGGCATGGCCGGCGCGCAGCCGTGGCGCGAGACCACCAGCGCGCCGCTCGCATTCGCGGCGCGCGCGCATGCTTCGAGTGGCTGATCGCGCAACCATCCCGAGAGAAAGCCGGAGGCGAACGCGTCGCCCGCGCCGAGCACGTTCAGCACTTCGACTTCCACGCCGCCATGAACCGGCGCGTCGTCGAGCGAGGCGGGCACCTTGCCGTCGATAATCTGGCAGCCCAGCGGTCCGCGTTTCAGCACCAAAGTCGCCGGCGTGACGGCGCGCACCATCGCGAGTGCTTCGACCAGTTCGGTCTTGCCGCCGGCGATGCGGAATTCCTCTTCCGTGCCGATCACCAGATCGAACAGCGGCAGAATGCGCTGCAAATGCGCGGTCACGCCTTCGCTGGCGACGAAGCGGGTTTCGCCGTCCGCCTTGCCGGTGAGACCCCACAACACCGGACGGTAATCGATATCGAGGATCGTGCGCACCTGGTTGCGTCGCGCGTGATCGAGTGCGCGGCGGCTCGTGCGGTTCACCTGTTCGGTGGAAAAGTGCGTGCCCGTAATCAACAGTGCTTTCGACGACGCGATGAAGGCCTCGTCGAAATCCGCTTCATCCACCGCCATATCCGCGCAGTTCTCGCGATAGAAGATCAGCGGGAATGTATCGCGGTCTTTCAGGCCGAGCAGAACGAGAGCCGTGAGACGTTCCTGATCGATGCGTACATGGCTGACGTCGCAGCCTTCTTTCGTCAAAGTCTCGGTGAGAAAGCGGCCCATGTGATCGTTGCCGACGCGCGCGAGCATCGCCGACGCGAGGCCGAGGCGCGCGCAGCCGAATGCGATATTCGCCGACGAACCGCCGAGATATTTCGCGAAGCTCGACACGTCTTCGAGCCGCGCGCCGACTTGCTGCGCGTACAGATCGACGGCGAGGCGGCCGAGACAGACAATGTCGCGGCTGCGGCCCGGCGCGAAGCGGCTGACTGTCGAAGCAGAAGCGGACGTGGCCGCCGTCCCGATTCCGGTTTCCGTGCCGCTGGATGTGCTGGAATGATCCATGAATGTTCCTGAATAGCTGAGCGCGGAGACCGGCGCGGCAAGCACCGGAAACCCGCGCGAATGAATCAGATTTCCGCGCCTTCGAGTTCACCGATCATCTTCTGCATTTCGGCGCCGCCGGCCATCATGTCGAGCACTTCGTCCTTGCTGATGGTGTCCTTGGTGAACGTGCCGAGCGATTTGCCGCGATTGAGCAGCGTGAACGAATCGCCGATCGGGTACGCGTGGTGCACGTTGTGCGTAATGAAGATCACCGAGATGCCCTTGGCTCGAGCCTTGTGAATCAGCTTCAGCACGTTGAAGCTCTGCTTCACGCCGAGCGCGGCAGTGGGCTCGTCGAGAATCAGCACGCGTGCGCCGAAGTGAATCGCCCGCGCAATCGCCAGGCACTGTTTCTCGCCGCCGGACATGGTGCCGATCGGCTGATGCGGGTCGCGCACGTTGATGCCCATTTCGGCGAGCTTGTCGCGTGCGGTGATCGCGCTGGTTTCGAGATCCATCACGCTCAGGAAGCCGAACAGTTTCTTTTGCGGCTCGCGGCCCATGAAAAAATTGCGCGCGACGGAAAGCAGCGGCACGAGCGCCAGATCCTGATAGACGGTGGCGATGCCGAGATCGAGCGCGTCTTTCGGCGACTCGAACAGCACCGGCCGGCCGTCCACGAGATACTGGCCGGAAGAGGGCTGATGTACGCCGGCAAGCGTCTTGATCAGCGTTGATTTGCCCGCGCCGTTGTCGCCGAGCAGGCAATGCACTTCACCGCGTTTCAGACGCAAGGTCACGCCGCTCAACGCGATCACCTTGCCGAAGTACTTGCTGACGTTCTCCAGCGCGAGAATGATGTCGTCCTGCGGTGCAGCCGCGGTACTCACGGTATTCGTCGTATCGGACATGTTCGTCTCCTCGTTACGATTGCGCGACGCGGCGGCGCACGTAGTGATTGAACAGCACGGCGATCAGCAGCATCACGCCAAGGAACACGCGGAACCAGTCGGAACTGACGTTGGTGTACGTGATGCCGATCTGCACGACGCCGAAGATCAGCGCGCCGAAACAGGCGCCGACCACGGAGCCGTAACCGCCCGTCAGCAAGGTGCCGCCGATCACCGCGGCGATGATCGCTTCGAATTCCTTCTGCAAGCCGCGGTCTGCCGCGGCCGAACCGATGTCGCACACTTGCAGCACCGCGAACAGGCACGCGCAGAACGCCGTTAGCACGAACAGCGAAATCTTCACGCGGCGCACCGGCACGCCGACGTTCTTCGCTGCATTCGCATCGCCGCCCACGGCGAGAATCCAGTTACCCGCACGCGTCTTGGCCAGCACGAATGCGCAGACGGCTGCGAGCGCGATCCACCAAAGAATCACCTTGGGAATGCCAGGCACTAAAGCATGGCCGTTATCGAGCATGGTGCCGATGCCGTGTTGCGCGAGCATCGTGAAGAAGCCGTTCAGGGCGACGCCATGAAACAGCGTATTGGCGAGCCAGTCATCCTGCGCGAGATCGCCCACGCCGGAGACGATGGTGCGGTCCGCGAACATGATCGACAGCGCGAGCGTGAGGCCGCGCAGAATGAACAGAAACGCGAGCGTGACGATGAACGACGGCAGGCGCGTGCGCATCACCAGATAGCCGTTCAACGCGCCGAGCAGCATGGAACCGGCGAACGCGAACAGGATCGCAAGCGAGATCGGCCAGTGAAAATAGACAGAGGGAATCGCGACCATCATCCCCGAGAAGCCGATCATCGAGCCGATCGACAGATCGAACTCGCCGGCGATCATCAGTAGACATGCGCCAACGGAAAGTATCCCGAGATAAGCGGACACCTGTGACCAGTTCATCACGCCGTCGAGATTGAACATGCCGGAGTTGCCGGCGGTCAGCGCGAAAACGAGGAACACCAGTACCGCGCCGGAAATCGCGGCGAATTCGGGGCGGTTCAGCAAATGACCGAACCAGGATTCTTTGCGCACGCGTTCATCGGAATCCGAGTGCGACGGCGCCGCATTGGTGTTGCTCGTTTCGACGCGCGGGGGAAAGTGTTTGCCGGCTACACCCATGATGTCTCCTTGGAGCCCGGCTGTGTCTCTGGCTAAGCGCGGATGCGTGGCGAGAATGACAGCCGGTGAAATGCGCGGTGGAGGCGGACGTACCGCCCGTGTTGAAGCGGCGCCCGCCGCGCGCGTGACTAACTAGAGAAAAGGATCAGCGGTACTGCCCTGCATACTTCAGGACCTTGTCGATGTTGTCCTTGGTGATGAAACCCGGACCCGAGCGGATGTTCTTCGGTCCATACGACGGCGCGAGACCGTAGGTGTCGAGGCGCGCCTTGAACTTCGGATTGGCCTCGAGAATCTTGCGGATCTTTGCCGGATCGGTGGTGTGTTCCTTCTTCACGATCGCGAGCACGGCCACCGGGATATAGCCCTGCAAGTACGGCTGCTGATCGATTGCGAACTGGATCGTGCCGGCCTGAATGGCCTTGGCGATATCGTCGGAGAAGTCGAACGTGGCGAAGTAGATCTTGCCCGCGAGGCCCATCTGTTGAACCGCTTTCAGCGTGGCCGAAGCCGGGGTCGGTCCGAGCGTGAGAATTGCGCCGGTGTTCGGGTGGTTGCGCAGATACGCGCTGACCTTCGACTGGATTTCAGTCGGGTCCTGGCCGGAGTCGATCGTGGACGACTTGTAGTCGACGCCGATCGCGTCGGCAAAACCGCGGCAACGGTCGAACGACACGGTGTTGGTGGCGATGTGATTGACGCACAGGAACGACTTGACGCCGGCCGCTTTGGCTTTCTCTCCGGCTGCTTTACCGGCGACGTATTCGGGTTGCCCCACGTGCATGATCGCGTTGAGTTGCGCGCTCTGTTCCTCAGTGCCCGAGTTGATCGTGACGAGCGGAATCTTCTTCGCGGTCACCTTGGTAATCGAGCTTTTCAGCACGTCGTAATCGGCGATGGTGACGATCACGCCGTCGTAATTGCGCGCGGCGGCCTGTTCGACCAGACGCGCCATATCCGCGATGTCGCCGTTCGGCGGATTGCGGTAATCGGTCTCGACGTTGAAGTCCTCGTCGGCCTGCTTGATCGCGTTCTTGATGGTGTTCCACCACGAATCCGAATCCGGCGCGTGGCTGATCAGCACGAAGTGGGCGTCAGCCGCGCGAGCGGCCGATGCCGCGCCGAATCCCGTCGCCAACGTCAATGCCGTTACCAGAATCCTGAGCGTAGCCTTGCCCTTGCAAAGTCTCATTGTCTCCACCTTTTCTCGGTCTGTCGTTATTGAAGGGAGCGGCTGGCGGGCAGCTTTTCATCCGCTTACGGCCGGCATGTGGTCGCCCTTGCACCATCGCTCACGACCAAGATTAGGCCATCTTCGGAAGCGTTGCAATGGAAATTTCATGAAAAATAAAAATGGAAAATACGTTCCATTTGATGGAGGTGCTGCCTATAATCGGCAGCGTCAGGAGGCAGTGTGGGCGGGCTTCGGAAGCGTCTGTCGCACTGCAATAAAGCACCCAAGAGAGAGCCATGGCGGAAGAGAGCACCGAAGAATTGCCGAGCGTCGACGAATTGATGCAGCGCATCGCGGAAAACTACGAAGCGTTGCCGCGTCAGTTGAAGAACGTGGCCACTTATATCGAGCAACATCGTTCGAGCGTGATGGTGGACCGCACCAGCGACATCGCCGCGAGTTGCGGCGTGCATCCGTCCGCCGTGGTGCGGTTCGCGCAGCGCTTCGGCTTTTCCGGCTTTTCCGATCTGCAGGCGGTATTTCGTCAGGCTTACACGGGGCAGGGCACGTCGTCGCCGAGTTATCAGCAGAGGATTCGCAAGCTGATCGACGAGAAGCCCGGCGCATTGTCCGGCGGCTCGGTGGCGCGCGAATTCATCGCGGCCTCGCGCGGCGGTCTCGAGGAACTCGAAGCGGGACTCGACGACAAGCAGTTCGACGCCGCCGTGAAAATGCTGCAACAGGCCGACAACATCTACGTGGTCGGCGTGCGCCGCTCGTTTCCGGTGGCGAGCTACATCGTCTACGCATTGCAGCACACACCCAAGCGTGTGCATCTGGTGTCCGGATTCGGCGGCATGTACCGCGAACAGATTCGCAGCGTGAAGAAGGGCGACGTGGTGATCGCGATCAGCTTTGCGCCATATGGCAAGGAAACGCAGTATTGCCTGCGCGTGGCGCACCACCATCAGGCAAAGACGCTGGTTATTACGGATAGCCAACTATCTCCGCTCGCGCGCTACGCCACCACTCAACTGTATGTGAAAGAGGGCAGCGCGTTCGCGTTCCGCTCGCTGACCAGCACGATCTGCTTATGCCAGGCGTTGTTTATCGCGCTGGCGTACAAGCTCGAATTGAACGTGGAAGAATCCAAGGACACTGGAGGATACGATGACTGACGCGGTAAAGACGATCGACGTAGCGGTATTCGGTGCGGGGCGCATCGGCAAGATTCATGCGGCGAATCTCGCGCGGCAGCCGGGCGTGCGACTCAAGTACGTGGTCGACGTGAACCGCGAGGCGGCCGCGGCGCTCGCGGCCGAACATGGCGCAGAGGTGGCGGATATCGACGGGGCGATGGGCGATGCGTCGATCGGCGCGACGGTGATCTGTTCGAGCACGGACACGCATGCGGACCTGATCATGAAATCGGCCGCGCAGAAAAAGCACGTGTTCTGCGAGAAGCCGGTAGATCTCACGCTGGAGCGTGCGCGCGCTTGCGCCGAGGCGGTGGAACGCGCGGGCGTGGTGTGCATGATCGGCTTTCAGCGCCGCTTCGATCCGACGTTCTCCTCGCTGAAGGCGCGTATCGATGCGGGCGAGATCGGCACGCCGGAAATGCTGGTGGTGACGAGCCGCGATCCGGGCGCACCGCCGGTGGAATACATCAAGCATTCCGGCGGCATCTTCAAGGACATGCTGATTCACGACTTCGACATCTTCCGCTGGATTCTCGACGACGAGGCCGACACGCTGCACGCCACCGGCAGTTGTCTCTCCGACCCGGCGATTGCGGAGGCGGGCGATATCGATTCGACCGCGGTGACGATCCGCACGAAGCGCGGGCGGCTGTGCCAGATCAATACCGCGCGCCGCGCCGCGTATGGCTACGACCAGCGCTTCGAAGTGCTCGGCAGTTCCGGCATGCTGCAGGCGGGCAACGTGCGGCCCACGGAAGTCACGGCGTATTCGAAGACCGAAGTGTCGAGCGACGTGCCCGAGGCGTTTTTCCTCGAACGTTACCGCGCAGCTTACGCGCTGGAAATCGCGCATTTCTTCGACGCGGTCACGCATGGCAAGCCGGTGCGCACGACCGTCGCAGACGGCCTGAAAGCGCTCGAACTCGCCGACGCCGCCACACGTTCGTGGCGTGAGGGCCGCGCGGTGAAACTGAGCGAGGCGTCGTGATGAAGGCGGCCACTGGACGGCTTCGGTTGGGCGTGGTCGGCCTTGGGCGGTTGGGCAAGCGCCACGCGGAGAATCTCGCGTATCGCGTGCCGGGCGCGGCGCTCGTTGCCGCCTGCAGTCCGCTGGAAGACGAGCGGGCGTGGGCGCGCGAGGCGTTGCCCGAACCGCGTCTCTACGACGATTATGCGGACCTGCTCGCCGATCGCGAGGTGGATGCGGTGTGGCTTGTCACGCCGTCGTCATTGCACGCGCAGCAGATCGTGGATGCGTTGCGCGCCGGCAAGCATGTGTTCTGCGAGAAGCCGTTGTCGCTGGACCTCGCCGAATGCGAGCGCGTGCTGGCCGAGGCGGCGCGCTATCCGCATCTTCAGGCGACGATTGGCTTTATGCGGCGTTTCGATCCGAGTTACAAGGACGCGTTCGACAGGATCGAAGCCGGCAAGATCGGACGGCCGTTTCTCGTACGCTCGCAAACCACCGATAAGAACGATACCGATGGTTTCTTCGTGCGGTTCGCGGCGACGTCCGGCGGTATTTTTCTGGACTGCACCGTGCACGATATCGACGTCGCGCGTTGGCTGCTCGGCAAGCCGCGCGCCAAGCGGGTGTTCGCGGCGGGCGCGATTGCCTTGCACGAGGGTTTGCGTGAATTCGGCGACGTCGATAATGGTGTCGCGATCTGTGAATTCGAGGGTGGGAAGCTCGCTATGTTCTATGCGTCGCGCACGCAAGCGCATGGGAATGACACGCATAGCGAGGTGATTGGCACCGCAGGGGCGCTTGTCATTGGGCATAATCCGCGCGCGAATCGTGTTGAGATTTATGATGCCACGGGCGTTCGTAACGAATGCACGCCGAGTTTCTTCGATCGGTTTGAGGATGCGTTTTTGCATGAGGCGCGGGCGTTTGTTGCGGCGGTGCAGGGTGGGGGGCAGGGCGGCGCCACGCTGGAAGATGCGCTTGAAGCTACTCGGATTGGTGTGGCTATGCGGCAGTCGTTGGTGAGTGGGCAGGCTGTGATGATTTGATGGGGTGGGGGTTTTGCAGACAAAAACCCACCCCAAAACACCAAACGAATCCCTGCGGTAGAATTTGACCCTCTGTCCGGCGTCGCGAACGACGCCTCGTCCCCGAAGGTCATCGTCGATGCAAATTCAGGTTCACAAGGAAGTCGATGCGCGCGGGCTGATGTGCCCGCTGCCCATTTTGCGCGCCAAGAAGGCGCTCGCCGACATGGAAAGCGGCCAGATTCTCAAGGTGCTGGCCACCGATCCGGGCTCGCAGCGCGATTTCGCCGCGTTTGCGAAGCAAACCGGCAATGAAATCGTCGAAAGCTCGGCGCACGACAAGGTTTTCACGTTTCTGATGAAACGCCGCTGAAGCAAAGCACCCGCCCAAAACAAAAGGCGCTGTACCCACGAATGTGGGCACAGCGCCTTTTTTACGTCCGACCAATGCTATCGAGCGGCTAACAACGGCTCAAAGCCGCGAAGCCGTTCAACCTTCCAGCACCGGCGAACGCGTACGCAGATATTCCTCGAAATCGGCGGCCACTTCCGGGTGACGCAGCGCGAATTCCACCGTCGCCTTCAGATAGCCCAGCTTGCTGCCGCAGTCGAAACGCGTGCCGTGATACTTGTACGCCAGAACCTGCTCATCGGCGAGCAGCGACTGAATCGCGTCCGTCAGCTGCAATTCGCCGCCGGCGCCCGGCTTGAGCGCGCGGATGTGATCGAAAATCCGCGGCTTGAGCACGTAGCGGCCCACCACGCCGAGATTCGACGGCGCCGCGCTCGGCTCCGGCTTCTCGACGATGCCCGACATCTTGATGATCGAATCTTCCCACTCCTTGCCGTCGACAATGCCGTACGACCTGGTTTCCTGCGCGGGAATCTCTTCGACGCCGATCACCGAGCTGTGATAGTGGTCGAACACCTCGATCATTTGCGTCATCACGGGCGGCGTGCCGTACAGCAAGTCGTCCGCGAGAATCACGGCGAACGGGTTGTCGCCCACCAGCTTTTCCGCGCACAGCACCGCGTGGCCGAGCCCCAGCGCTTCCGGCTGGCGCACGTAGAAGCAGTCGACGTGGCTCGGCTTGATGCTGCGCACCAGTTCGAGCAGCTTGTCCTTGCCGCGCGCTTCGAGTTCGGCCTCGATTTCGTATGACTTATCGAAATGGTCCTCGATCGCGCGCTTGCTGCGGCCCGTGACGAAGATCATTTCCGTGATGCCGGCCGCCATCGCCTCTTCTACCGCATATTGAATCAGCGGCTTGTCGACGATCGGCAGCATCTCTTTCGGGCTCGCCTTCGTGGCAGGGAGGAACCGGGTGCCGAGACCTGCCACCGGAAATACCGCTTTTGTAACTTTTAGCATGTGATTACCCTGAGTCCTCTGGTTAGCTATGAGTCCGTGCCCGCCGCACAAGGGGGCGGGCGCGGAGCGTCGATCAGGCCGGCAAGCGCGCCAGTTGTGCTTTCAGCTTACCGACCGTGGCTTCGAATTCCGCCAGCCTTTTCTGCTCCTGCTCAACGACTGCCGGCGGCGCCTTTGCCACGAAGCTCTCATTCTGCAATTTGGCATTGCACTTGATGACTTCCGTGCTCAACCGCGCAATCTCTTTGGACAAACGCTCACGCTCGACCGCCACATCGATTTCCACCTTCAGCACGAGCTTGTCATTGCCTACGATAGCAATTGGCGCGCCATCTGCTTGCGCGTCCAGTGCTGCTTCGTCGGCAATGATCTGCACTTCCGACAAACGGGCCAACGCCTGCGCATACGGAGCAAACGTGCGCAGACGCTCCGCGTTGCCGGTCGCGAGCAACGGCACCTTGACCGCCGGCGAGAGATTCATTTCGCCGCGCAGATTCCGGCACGCATCGATCACGGCTTTCAGGTCGGCCGCCCATTGCTCCGCGTCTTCGTCGATCTTGGACGGTTCCGCAATGGGGTAAGGCTGCACCATGATCGACGCCTCGCCCTCGGCTTTGCCCTCGGGGTAACGTCCGGCCAACGGCGCAACTTTCTGCCACAACGCTTCGGTGATGAACGGAATCACCGGATGCGCGAGGCGCAACACCGTCTCGAGCACGCGCAGCAACGTGCGGCGCGTGGCGCGCTGCTGGTTCGGCTGACCCGTCTGGATCTGAACCTTGGCGAGTTCGAGATACCAATCACAGTATTCGTCCCACACGAACTTGTATAGGGCGTTGGCCACATTGTCGAAACGATAGTCGGCGAAACCTTTGGCGATTTCCGCTTCCACGCGTTGCAGGCGCGAGACGATCCAGCGGTCGGCCGACGAGAAATTCAGGTGGCCGTCCGGGCCGCATTCGCCGCACTGTGCCGGCTTGCCGAAGCCGCAATCGTGGCCTTCGCAGTTCATCAGCACGAAACGGGTGGCGTTCCACAGCTTGTTGCAGAAGTTGCGGTAGCCTTCGCAGCGCGCGAGGTCGAAATTGACGTTGCGGCCGAGCGTGGCCATGGAGGCCATCGTGAAGCGCAATGCGTCCGTGCCGAAGGCCGGAATGCCCTCGGGGAATTCCTTGCGGGTTTTCTTTTCGATCGACGCGGCCTGCTTCGGATTCATCAGGCCGGTAGTGCGCTTGGCGACCAGCGCGTCGAGGCCGATGCCGTCGACGATATCGATCGGGTCGAGCGTATTGCCCTTGCTCTTCGACATCTTCTGGCCTTCGGCGTCGCGCACGAGACCGTGCACGTAGACCGTGTCGAACGGCACCTTGCCGGTGAAGTGCGTGGTCATCATGACCATGCGCGCAACCCAGAAGAAAATGATGTCGAAACCGGTAACCAGCACCGACGACGGCATGAAGTGCTTCAGCTCCCTGGTCTCGGCAGGCCAGCCGAGCGACGAGAACGGCACCAGCGCCGACGAGAACCACGTGTCGAGCACGTCTTCATCGCGCCGCAGCGGGCCGGTGTAGCCGGCTTCCGCGGCCTTCTCGCGCGCGCCTTCCTCGGTCTTCGCAACGAAGATTTCGCCGTTTTCGCCGTACCACGCCGGAATCTGATGGCCCCACCAGAGCTGGCGCGAGATGCACCAGTCCTGAATGTTTTCGAGCCACTGGTAATACGTGCTGGTCCAGTTTTCCGGCACGAATTTGATTTCACCGCGGCGAACCACGTCGAGCGCCGTTTCCGCGATCGATTTGCCCGGATTGAACGTGCCGAATGTGGCATCAGGCGCCGGCTTGCTCATCGCGACGAACCATTGGTCCGTGAGCATCGGCTCGATCACCACGCCCGTGCGGTCGCCGCGCGGCACCATCAGCTTGTGCGGCTTGACCGATTCGAGCACGCCGAGCGCTTCGAGATCGGCCACCACGTGCTTGCGCGCTTCGAAACGATCGAGACCGCGGTATTTTTCCGGCGCGTTCCCGTTGATCTTCGCGTCCAGCGTGAGGATTTCGATTTGCGGCAGCTTGTGGCGCAGGCCGACCTGGTAGTCGTTGAAATCGTGCGCCGGCGTGACTTTCACGACGCCGGTGCCGAATTCGCGGTCCACATAGTCGTCGGCGATGATCGGCACCTCGCGGCCGGACAGCGGCAGCGTGATCGTCTTGCCGATCAGGTGCGCGTAGCGTTCGTCTTCCGGATGCACCATGACCGCGGTGTCGCCGAGCATGGTTTCCGGGCGCGTGGTGGCGACCGTCAAGTGGCCGGAGCCGTCGGTGAGCGGATACTGGATGTGCCACAGGTGGCCGTTTTCTTCCTCGCTGACCACTTCGAGGTCGGAGACGGCGGTGAGCAGCACCGGATCCCAGTTCACGAGGCGCTTGCCGCGATAGATCAGGCCCTGTTCATACAGGCGCACGAATACGTCGCGCACGGCGGCCGACATCTTGTCGTCCATCGTGAAGTATTCGCGCGACCAGTCGATCGAGGCGCCGAGACGCCGCACCTGATTCGTGATGGTCGAGCCGGACTGCTGCTTCCATTCCCACACGCGCTCGGTGAATTTTTCGCGGCCGAGGTCGTGGCGCGAGACGCCCTGGGCGTCCAGCTGACGCTCGACGACGATTTGCGTGGCGATCCCCGCATGGTCGGTGCCCGGCACCCACAGGGTGTTTTCGCCGAGCATGCGGTGATAGCGGGTGAGGCCGTCCATGATCGTCTGGTTGAACGCATGGCCCATGTGAAGCGTGCCGGTGACGTTCGGCGGCGGCAATTGAATCGAGAAGTCTTTCTTGGTCTCGTCGAAAGAAGGCGCCGCGTAGGCGCGCTTTTCCCATTCGGGGCCCCAATAGGCTTCGACGGTCTGCGGCTCGAAGCTTTTGGCAAGCGTGGAGGTGGTGTCGCTCGGGGTCTCGCTCATTTGTCGATCGGCTGGTAAATGCAAAAGAATGTTCGATTATAAGCGGCGCCCCGCGCACCGGGATTTTTAGGATTTGGGGCTCGGGCGTTTTTGCCGTTTTTTGCCTTGGACCGACCCGTTTGCCTTCGAGCGGCGGCGTGGCTTGCCGTGCGAGCGATCCACGCAGCGCGCGCCGCGTTGACAAAAAAGGCACCAAAAAATCCCGGCCGCTTCGGGGCATATAATGACGGACGAACCGCCGTCCCTCCAGAAAAATGCCCGATTTGCTAGCCAATCTAAACCCCGAACAACATGCCGCCGTCACGCTTCCCAACGAGCCGGCGCTCATTCTCGCCGGCGCGGGCAGCGGCAAAACCCGCGTTCTGATCACGCGGATCGCATGGCTCATCCAGCATGGGCTGGCCTCGCCCGCCACGATTCTGGCGGTCACCTTCACGAACAAGGCCGCGCGCGAAATGATGTCGCGGCTTTCGGCGCTCTTGCCGATCGACACGCGCGGCATGTGGATCGGCACCTTCCACGGCCTGTGCAACCGCATGCTGCGCGCGCATCATCGCGACGCGGGCCTGCCGGCCACCTTCCAGATCCTCGACACCGCGGACCAGCTCTCCGCGATCAAGCGTCTGATGAAGGGCCTTAACATCGACGACGAAAAGTACCCGGCGAAAAATCTCCAGTACTTCATCAACAACGCGAAAGAACAAGGCCTGCGCCCGAAGGACGTCGACGCCACCGACAACTTCAACCGCAAATTCGTCGAGCTTTACGAAGCGTACGACCAGCAATGCCAGCGTGAAGGCGTGGTCGATTTTCCCGAGCTGCTGCTGCGCTGCCATGAGCTGCTCGCGCACAATCCGCCGTTGCGCGCTCACTATCAGGCGCGCTTCAGGCACATTCTGGTGGACGAGTTTCAGGACACCAACAAGCTGCAATACGCGTGGCTCAAGCTGCTGGCGGGCCAGACGAACTCGATCTTCGCGGTCGGCGACGACGACCAGTCGATCTACGCATTCCGCGGCGCGAACGTCGGCAACATGCGCGACTTCGAGCACGAGTTCAACGTGCGGCATCTGATCAAGCTCGAACAGAACTACCGCTCGCACGGCCATATTCTCGATGCCGCCAATCAGCTGATCGCCAACAACTCACGGCGTCTGGGCAAGAATCTGCGTACCGACGCCGGTCACGGCGAACCGGTGCGCGTGTACGAATCCGCCACCGATACACAGGAAGCCGGCTGGATCGTCGAGGAAATCAAGGCGCTGATCAGCACCGGCACGTCGCGCAGCGAGATCGCGATCCTGTATCGCAGCAACGCGCAATCGCGCACGATCGAGCACACGCTGGTGAACGCGGGCATCGCGTATCGCGTGTACGGAGGCTTGCGCTTTTTCGAGCGTCAGGAAGTCAAGCACGCGCTTGCCTATCTGCGCCTGATCGACAATCCGAACGACGACACCGCGCTTGCACGCGTCGTCAATTTCCCGACGCGCGGCATCGGCGCGCGCACGATCGAACAACTCGCGGACGCGGCGCGTCTGTACAACTGCTCGATGGCCGCGGCCGTTCCGTATGTCGCGGGCAAGGCGGGTTCGAGCCTCGCCGCGTTCGCCAATCTGATCGGCAGGATGCGCGCTGAAACGCAGCAGATGAGCCTGCCCGAAACCGTCGAGTACGTGGTTCGCACGAGCGGTCTCGCGGAGTTCTATCAGAACGAGCGCGAAGGCCAGGACCGTCTGGAAAACTTGCAGGAACTGGTGAACGCGGCCGCCGCGTTCGTCAGCGAAGAAGGCTACGGCATGGATACGCCGGCGCGCTCGATTCCGCTGCGCCCCGGCGCGACCGCCGCGCCCGAACTGGCCGTCGCCACCGACGATCCGAATACGGTCGTGTTCGACGCACCCGGCATCGCCGATCCGGCGCAAAACCCGGACACGATGACGCCGCTCGCCGGTTTCCTGTCGCACGCGTCGCTCGAAGCCGGCGACAACCAGGCGCAAGCCGGCCAGGAAGCCGTGCAACTGATGACGGTGCACGCGGCCAAGGGACTGGAGTTCACGGCGGTGTTCATCACCGGCCTGGAAGAGGGCCTGTTCCCGCACGAGAACAGCGCGATGGAGTCGGACGGTCTGGAGGAAGAGCGGCGCCT
>WNGR01000141.1_pt1 | contig 95758 bp, 95 predicted proteins | sample 5407581 | NCBI WGS metagenome assembly WNGR01 (sample SAMN13153383, study PRJNA577476) | soil metagenome | isolation source: 80 cm soil or saprolite under Garry oak tree replicate 2 | place: USA:California | collected 2016-06-15
CGAGATGGTGGAGATCGTGTTCGAGCACAGCGGCACGCTCGACAAGTTCATGGGTGACGCCATGATGGCGCTGTGGGGCGCGCCCATCGCCCACGAAGACGACGCCGACCGCGTGATGCGGTGCGCGCTCGATCAGCTCGCCGCCCTCGAGAAGCTCAACGCGAAGTGGAAGGACGAGGGCCGGCGGGAGCTTGGCATCGGCATCGGGATCAATTTCGGCGAGGTATTCGCGGGCAACATCGGGTCGGACCGCCGCCTCGAGTACACCGTCATCGGCGACGCGGTGAACACCGCCAAGCGCCTCTGCGACACCGCGGGGGCCAACGAGATCCTGATCTCGGAACCCTTCTACAAGCAGCTCAAGCAACCCCCGAAGGTCGATCCCCTCGAGCCGATCCGCTCAAGCAACCCCCGAAGGTCGATCCCCTCGAGCCGATCCGGGTCAAGGGGAAGTCGAAGAAGGTCCCGGTCTACCGGGTGAAGCGGTAAGGTACCCCGAACCGCTCGAGCAGCTCGAGCGCGAGCCGCAGCGGCAGTCCCATCACGCTGAAGAAATCCCCGCGGATCCCCTCGACCAGCGCCGCGCCGCGCCCCTGGATCGCATAGGCCCCGGCCTTGTCGAGCGGCTCGCCCGTGGCCACGTACGCGGCGATCTGGTCGTGCGACAGCGACCGGAAGGTCACGTCAGTCACGTCGAGTGCGTGTTCCAGCCGCCCGTTCTGCGCCACGGCCACGGCGGTCATCACCTGGTGCTTGCGGCCCTCGAGCCGGCGGAGCATGCGTGCAGCCTCCTCGGGCGTCGCGGGCTTCCCGAAGATGTGCCCCCGCAGCACCACCGTGGTGTCCGCCGCCAGCACGACCGCGCCGGCCTCGCGCGCCGCCACCGTCGCCGCCTTCTCGCGCGCCAGCCGGGTGACGTAGCCCTCGGGCAGCTCGGCCGGGGCGCGCGCCTCGTCCACCTCGGGCACCACGACGCGGAACGCGAGGTCCACCATTTCGAGCAGCTGGCGACGCCGCGGGCTGCCGCTCGCGAGGACGATGGGATTCATCGCTCGAGGATCAGCGTGACGGGGCCGTCGTTCACCAGCTCCACTTCCATCATGGCACCGAATTCCCCCGTTTCCACGCGGGTCCCGCTCCCTGCGCCCCGCCCCCTAAGCAGCGCCACGAACCGCTCGTACAGCGGAATCGCCACCTCGGGCGGCGCCGCGTCCACAAAGCTCGGCCGTCGGCCCTTCTGCACGTCGCCATACAGCGTAAACTGCGAAACGACCAGTACCGCTCCACCCACGTCCGCCAGCGCCAGGTTCATCTTCCCCTCGGCATCCCCGAACACCCGCAGGCCGAGCACCTTGTCCGCCATCCAGGCGAGGCTCTCCTCGGTGTCGGCGGGTGCGAACCCGGCCAGCACGACGAACCCCACCCCGATCTGCCCGGTCACGCGACCCGCGACGCGTACCACAGCGCGCGAGACGCGCTGGAGCACCACTCTCACCGGCCCACCCCACCCCGTTGCACGTTCCACGCTGGACGTTGCACCGCGCACGCACACGCGGTCGTGCAACGTGCAACCTGCAACGTGCAACGCTTCACTCTACTGTCACGCTCTTCGCGAGATTGCGCGGCTGGTCGACATTGCACCCCCGCCGCACCGCGATGTAATACGCGAGCAGTTGCAGTGGCAGCACCGTGGCCACCGGCGTGAGGAGATCGAGCGTCTCGGGGACTTCGATCTTCTGGTCGGCGAGCCTCGCCAGGCCGGTGTCGCCCTCGGTGACGACCGCGATCACGCGTCCACCCCGCGCCTTCACCTCTTCCACGTTGGAGACGACCTTCTGGTACACCGCGTCCCTCGGGGCGATGAACACGACCGGCATGAGGTCGTCGATCAGCGCGATCGGGCCGTGCTTCATCTCGGCCGCGGGATACCCCTCGGCGTGGATGTAGGAGATCTCCTTGAGCTTGAGCGCGCCCTCGAGCGCCACGGGGAAGTTGTAGCCGCGCCCCAGGTACAGCACGTTCTGCGCGCGCATCATCCGCTCGGCGATGCGCTCGACCTCGGGCGCCCGGGCGAGCACCCGCTCCACCAGCTCCGGGAGCCGGCCGAGGGCGCGCACCACTTCCCGCCCCTGGAGGATCGACAGCGCGCGCAGCCGGCCCATCTTGAGGGTGAGCAGCGCCAGCGCGGCGATCTGGCTCGTGAACGCCTTGGTGGAGGCGACCCCGATCTCGGGCCCGGCATGCAGGTAGATCCCGCCGTCCACCTCCCGCGCGATGGTCGAGCCGACCACGTTCACGAGCCCGAGGGTGCGCGCCCCGCGCCGCTTCGCCTCGCGCAGCGCGGCGAGGGTGTCGGCCGTCTCCCCCGACTGCGAGATCCCCACCACCAGCGTGTGCTCGTCCACGATGGGATTGCGGTAGCGGAACTCGGAGGCGTACTCCACCTCGGAGGGGATACGCGCCAGCTCCTCCATCATGTACTCCCCGATCAGCGCCGCATGCCACGAGGTGCCGCAGGCGGTGAACACGATGCGGTTCACCTGGAGCAGCCGCTCGTCCTCGATGTTCAGCCCGCCCAGCTTCGCGGTGCCGTCCTCCTCGAGCAGCCGGCCGCGCAGCGTGTTCCGCAGGCTCTCCGGCTGCTCCATGATCTCCTTGAGCATGAAGTGCGCGAAGCCGCCGCGCTCGATGGTCCCGAGGTCCCAGTCCACCCGGGTGACCGCCTTCTCCTTCTCCACCGCGTCGAGGTCGAGGATGCGGTACTCGGCGGGCCGCACCACGGCGATCTCGCCGTCGTCCAGGTACACGACGGAGCGCGTGTGCGCCAGCACGGCCGCCGCGTCCGACGCCACGAAGTTCTCCCCCGTGCCGATCGCCACCAGCAGCGGCGAGCCGCGCCGCGCCGCGACGATGGTGTCGGGCTCGCGGGTCGAGACGACGGCGATCCCGTAGGTGCCCTCGACCTCGTGCAGCGCCCCCGCCACCGCCTCGACCAAGGCGGTCCCGTTCGCGAGATGCTCCTCGATGAGGTGCGCCAGTACCTCCGTGTCGGTCTCCGAACGGAACACATGGCCCCGTTTCGTGAGCGCCGTGCGCAGCGACCCGGCGTTCTCGATGATCCCGTTGTGGATCAGCGCCAGCGTGCCGCCGCAGTCGGTGTGGGGGTGCGCGTTGACGGTGGTGGGCGCGCCGTGTGTAGCCCAACGGGTGTGCGCGATGCCGGTGTGGCCGGGCGGCAGTGCTTTCCCGAGCTCCTTTTCGAGCACGCTGATCTTGCCCGCGGCCTTGTGCACCTCGATGCGGCCGCCCGCCACGAGCGCGAGGCCCGCGGAGTCGTAGCCGCGGTACTCCAGCCGCTTCAACCCTTCGAGCAGCAACGGCGCCGCGTCCCGCGGGCCGGTGTACCCTACGATGCCGCACATAGTCGCCGTCCTTCGTCCACGAGTTGCCGCGCCTCGGCGCCCGTGGGCGCTTCGGCGATGAGCCGGATGATCGGCTCGGTGTTCGAGGGTCGCACGTGCAGCCAGCGGTCGGGCCAGGCAAGCCGCAGGCCGTCCTGCTCGTCCACCTGGGCGTCGCCGAACAGACGCCGCAGTCCAGCGTACGCCGCCTGGAGATCCGCGCCCCGAGGCACCTTGGTCTTCACGATCACGTACCGGGGGGCCTCCTCCAGCAGCTCGCCGACGCGCTTCCCGGCTCGCGCCAGGAGCGCGAGCACCAGCGCCGCCGCCACCGGCGCGTCGCGGCCCACGTGCAATGCCGGATACATCACCCCCCCGTTCCCTTCCCCGCCGATCGGCGCCCTCAGCTCGACGATCTTGCGCGCCACGTGCGCCTCACCGACCGGCGTCCGGACGAGTTCGGCACCACACTCCCGCGCCGCGTCTTCCACGACGAGGCTCGTGGACAAATTGCACACGACGGACGGTCGGACGGTCGGACGGCCGGACTGACCCCGCCCTTCCCGTCCGACTGTCCGACTGTCCGACGGTCCGCCCAGAACGGCGCGCACCGCGAAAGCTAGCGTGTAATCCTCTCCGATCGGCTCCCCCCGCTCGTCCACGATCGCCAGCCGGTCCACGTCGGGATCGACCGCGACTCCGAGGTCAGCGTGCGAGCGCCGCACGAGCGCGGCGAGCTCGGTCAGGTTCTCCGGCACCGGCTCCGGCGGCCTTGGAAACCGCCCGTCCGTCTCGAGGTTGATCCCCGTGACGTTGCATCCCAGCCGCTCGAGCAGCTCTCGCATCACCGGCCCGCCGGCCCCTCGCACCGCGTCGAGCGCGACCTTGAACCTCCGCGTCCGAATCTGCTCGACGTCCACGACGGAGAGCCTCAGTACTCCGTCGATATGCCGCTCGACCGCTCGGCCGTCGGTGGTGAGCGTCCCCGCCTTCCCCCGCCCTTCCCCGCCCTCGACCGCCAGCCTTTGCACCTGAGCCGCCGCGCTCCCCTCAAGAAAGATGCCGTCGGGGCCTATGAATTTGAGCGCATTCCACTCGACCGGGTTGTGGCTCGCCGTGACCGCGACTCCGCCGCCCGCCCGGTGGTGCTCCACCGCCAACTGGATGGTCGGCGTAGGCGCCAGGCCGACGTCGATGACGTCGCAGCCGCCGTGGGTGAGGGCATCGATGGCAGCCTGAGCGAACGTGGGGCCGGAAGGTCGGGAGTCCCGGCCAACGACGACGGACGGTCGGACAGTCGGACGGTCGGACCGACCCCCCCCCCGTCCCCCGTCCCTCGTCTCCTCGCATACCCAGGCTCCGAACGCAGCCGCCCAGCGCGCCACGACGTCCGGCGTCAAGTCCGTCCCGACAACGCCACGCACGCCGGAGACGCCGACCATCAAGGTCGGAGAGGGGGGGGACGGGTCGGTCACGGCGGCAACGTAGGAACCGGGGAGGGGCGCGTCAATCGGACGCGCGTCAGCCCCGCGGAGCCTGCTCCCGTGAAGCGGGGAGGCGGAGCGGTTGGGCCTGGGGAGCGGAGACGGGGAGGGCCTCCCGGTCGGGGAACGCGGCGAGGAAGGCCTCCACGACTCGCCGGTCGAACTGCCTGCCGCTCTGGTCCTCCAGCTCCTGCAGCGCCTGCGGTACCGACAACGCGGGGCGATAGGGGCGCAGGCTCGTCATCGCATCGAACGAGTCGGCGACCGTGACGACGCGCACCTCGAGCGGAATGTCGTCCCCCTTCAAGTTGTCGGGGAAGCCCCTGCCGTCGAGCCGTTCGTGGTGCGACCGCACGATGGCGAGCGCGGCGGGGGCGTCGCGCATCAGCGGCGCGAGGATCCGCGCGCCGATCACCGGGTGCTCCATGATGTGGCGGTATTCGTCCTCGGAGAGCTTCCCCGGCTTGTGGAGGACCGATTCCCGCACGCCGATCTTGCCGATATCGTGCAGCTCGGCGCCCAGCCCGATGACGTCGATCGTGCCGGGCGGGAGCTCCAGGCGACGGGCCGTCGCGACCGCGTAGTTGGCGACGCGGACGGAGTGACCGCGGAGGTAGGTGTCCTTTTCCTCGAGGAAGTGCACCAGGGCCTGGAGCCGTTCCAGCGACAACTCCTCGATGCGGCGCGCCTGTTCTTGCACGCGGTCTTCGAGTCGCTGGTGGTATTCCCGATTCTCGAGGATCAGCCGGCGCTTGTCGAGCGCCTGCATCACGCGGGCGCGCACCTCCTCCAGGTGAAACGGCTTGGCGACGTAGTCGAGCGCGCCGAGCTGCAGGCAGGCGACCGCGCTCTCCACCTCCGCGACCGCGGTGACCACGATGACGGCGGTGTCGGGCCAGCGGGCGATGAGCTCGCGCAGCAGCGTGGCCCCGTCCATTTGGGGCATGCGGAGGTCGGAGATGACGAGCGGCACCGGGTCCCGTCGCATCATCTCGAGCGCCTCCGTGCCGGAGCCCGCCTCGGTGCAGGTGAAGCCCTCGCCCTCGAGCAGCCGCACGAGGACGCGGCGGAGCCGCGGCTCGTCGTCCACGACGAGGCACTTGACAGCGTTCGGCGGTGGCATCGTGCGCATAACGTAGTGGTCGCTTGCTCGGCGCGAAAGGCGCCCTTACGTTCCCGCCATGACTAAGGTAGTCGAAGAGGACCTGACGCCGCACTTCGCCACGCGCGCCGTCCACGCCGGACACATTCCCGATCCGCTGGCTGGCGCCGTGATGACCCCCATCTATCAGACCTCGACCTACATTCAGGACGCGCTCGGTCGCCACAAGGGCTACGAGTACGCCCGCACGCGCAACCCCACCCGCGAGGCGTTGGAGCGCAACGTCGCCGCGCTCGAGGGCGGTCGCCACGGGTTCGCGTTCGGGTCGGGGCTCGCCGCGCTCGACGCGGTCCTGAAGCTCTCGTCCGCGGGCGACCACGTGGTGAGCGGCGAGAACGTGTATGGCGGCTCGCACCGCCAGATGACCCACATCTGGGCGCGCCTCGGGCTCGAGTTCACCTTCGTGGACGCCGCGGACGCCGACGCCATCGCGGCGGCGGTGACACCCCGCACCAAACTGGTCTACGTCGAGACGCCGACGAACCCGATGATGCGGCTGTGCGACCTCGCGGCCGTGGGTCGGATCGCGCGACGCGCGAGCGTGCTGCTCGTCGTCGACAATACCTTCGCCACCCCCTGCTTCCAGCGGCCGCTCGAGTTCGGCGCCGACATCGTGCTCCACTCGACCACCAAGTACCTGAACGGCCACAGCGACATGGTGGGTGGGCTGCTCGTGGTACAGAGGGACGATCTGGCCGAGCGACTCGGGTTTATCCAGAACGGCACGGGCGCGGTGCCGGGACCGTTCGACTGCTGGCTGGCGCTGCGCGGCACCAAGACGCTGGCGCTGCGCATGCGGCAGCACGACGCGAGCGGCCGCCGCATCGCCGAATGGCTCACCGGCCATCCGAAGGTGGAGCGGGTGTATTACCCGGGCCTGCCGTCGCACCCGCAGCACGAGCTGGCGTGCCGCCAGATGTCCGGGTTCGGTGGGATGATCTCGCTGGAGCTCGGATCCGTCGAGCGCGCGAAACGCGTCGTCGAGCGCACCAGGATCTTCGCCCTCGCCGAGTCGCTCGGCGGCGTGGAGAGCTTGATCGGCCACCCCGCGACGATGACGCACGCGAGCGTGCCGCCCGAGATGCGACGCGCGATGGGGCTCACGGACAGCCTGGTGCGGCTCTCGGTGGGGATCGAGGACGTGGACGACCTGATCGGCGACCTGGAGCAAGCCCTGGCCGCGGCAGGGTGAGGAAGGGCAACGAGTTCAGCTACGGACCGAAACACGAATCACGGTCTGGCGTAGTGACGATCTCCCCTTTGGTTGGAGCATGTTATGACTGAGCCGACCAGCCTTCCCGCCGCGCGCCCCCGGAAGATCCTCACGCAGATCGCGCCGGTCGCCTGGGAGCACCCCGCCGACCGCGCCGCGCTCCAGACGCTGCGCGCGGTCCCGGGATTCGACGAGGTGGTGAAGAAGATCTACGGCTTCATCGGCGAGCGGGGCGTGCGGCTGATCTTCCAGGCCGACGCGGTCCGGGTCGGCCCGTCGCAGTTCCCGCGGCTCAACCAGCTCTACGCGGACGTGCTGACCTCGATGGACTGGGCCGAGCGGCCGGACCTGTTCGTGTCGCAGACCCCGTTCGCCAACGCGGGCGCGTTCGGCATGGAGCGACCGTTCATCGTGATCAACTCGGGCGCCTTGAAGCTGCTCGACGACGACGAGCTCCGGAACGTGCTGGGCCACGAGCTGGGGCACGTCATGAGCGGGCACGCCCTGTACCACACGATCCTGGTGCTGATCCTCAACGTGAGTCTCGGCGCGCTGCCGTTCCTCGCCGGCATCGCCATCCTGCCGATCCAGCTCGCGTTGCTCGAGTGGTTCCGCAAGAGCGAGCTCTCGTCCGACCGCGCGGGCTTGCTCGCCTGCCAGGACGCGACCGCCTCGCTGCGCGTCAACCTCAAGTTCGCGGGCGGCGGCGACATGTCGCAGATGGACCTGAACGCGTTTCTGGCGCAGGCCAAGGAGTACGAGCAAGCGGGCGGCGCGCTCGATCGCATCTTCAAGATCCTGGGCGTGTTGGGGCGGTCCCATCCCTTCAACACGGTGCGCGCCGCCGAGCTGCAGCGCTGGATCGAAGCCGGCCACTTCGACCGCATCCTGGGCGGCGAGTACACGCGCCGCGGGCCGGATGCCGAACAGCGCCCCGTGGACCAGGACATCGACGAGGCGCGAGACCACTACATGAAGGAAGCGAAGGCCGTCGTGAACGACGTGGTGGACACGGCCAAGCGGGCCGCCCAGGCGTTCACGGAGGCGTTCAAGAAGAAGTGAGAGTCCTGGTCGTCGGCGGGGGCGGCCGCGAGCACGCGCTCTCGTGGGCGCTGAAGCGCGATACCCCCGACGCGACCGTGTTCGCCGCCCCCGGCAATCCCGGCACCGCCCAGCTCGGCACCAACCTCACCATCCCCGTTACCGCCGCCGACGACCTCGTGATGGCGGCGCGGGAGCACCGCATCGACCTGGTGGTGATCGGGCCCGAGGCGCCGCTCGCCGCGGGGCTCGCCGACCGGCTGCGCGCGGCCGGCTACGCCGTATTCGGGCCGGGGGCGGCCGCCGCCCGCATCGAGTCGTCCAAGGCGTTCGCCAAGGACGTCATGCGGAGCGCCGGCGTCCCCACCGCCGCGAGCCGTACCTTCTCCGCGCTGCACCCGGCGCTCGACTACATCAAGACCAACCCGGAGCCGCTTGTCGTCAAGGCGTCGGGGCTCGCGGCCGGCAAGGGCGTCGTCGTGTGCGCGACGCGCGACGCGGCAGCCCGCGCCGCGCGCGCGATGCTCGAGGGAGCGTTCGGCGAGGCCGGCCACGAGGTGATCATCGAACAGTTCCTCGAGGGCGAAGAATTGTCGGTGCTGGCGCTCACCGACGGCGAGCGCATCCTGATCCTTCCGGCGGCCCAGGACCACAAGCGGCTGGGCGAAGGGGACACGGGGCCCAACACCGGCGGCATGGGCGCGTACTGTCCCGTGAGCATCGCCACGGCGGCGCTGCTGGAGCGGGTGCGTCGTGAGGTCCTCGAGCCCACGCTCCGGGAGCTGGCGGTGCGCGGCGTGCGGTACGCTGGAGTGCTGTACGCGGGCCTGATGGTCGGGCCCGACGGCACGCCGTACGTGCTGGAATTCAACTGCCGCTTCGGCGATCCGGAGGCGCAGGCGCTGCTCCCGCTCCTCCCCGGCGTGACGCGTCACCTGACCGAGATCGCCGTGGCGGAGGGCGGGAGGGGCGGGAGGGGCGGGGGGGGCGGGGGGGGCGGGGGGGGAAGCGGCTGGCGGCCGCAGGCCATCCGCCGGCCGGCCCGCGCCGCGGTGGCCACGGTGCTCGCGGCGCCCGGCTACCCCGGCAAGCCGGAGCTCGGCGCGGCGATCGTGGTGCCACGCGATCTCGACGCCGGGACCCTGGTGTTCCACTCGGGCACCTATCGCGACCCCGACGGCGCGCTGCGGGTGCACGGCGGGCGGGTGCTCACCGTGACCGCCCTGGGCGACAGCGTGACCCAAGCGGCGCGGCAGAGCGCCCGCGGCTGCGAGCTGATCGTGTTCCAGGGCAAGACGTGGCGGCGGGACATCGGTGGGCGGGAGATCGCGCGGGAGGGGAGGGGGCGGCGTGCCGGAGCTGCCAGAGGTTGAGACGATCGTACGCGAGCTCGCGCCCCGGCTCGAGGGGTACCGGATTGCGCGCGCCCGCCTCGCGAAGACCGACGTGCTGCGCCGCGTCTCGAAGCCCCGCCTCCTGAAGACCCTGCGGGGCAACACCGTCGAGGAAGTGAGCCGCCGCGCCAAGCACGCGGTGTTCCGGTTGGCGAGCGGCCACCGGCTGGTGGTCCAGCCGCGCATGACGGGCTCGCTCGTCGTCTACGACCGTCCGCTCACGAGGGACGAGACCCGCTACGCCGTGCTCACCTGCACCCTGGAGGACGGCCGGCAGCTCGTGTACCGCGACGTGCGCCGACTCGGCACCGTGTGGCTGCTCGACGACAAGGGCTGGGCGGCCTACACCGGCCGCATCGGGCCCGAGCCGCTGGACGAGACATTCACCCCGTTCGTGTTCGCCGAGCGGCTGAAGGGCACGCGCGCCGCGATCAAGAAGGCGATCATGGACCAGCGCCGCGTGGCGGGCGTGGGCAACATCTACGCGAACGAGGCGCTGTTCGAGGCGGGGATCGATCCCTCGAAGCCCACCGACAAGCTCACGCTCGACGAGTTCGCACGGCTGCACGCGGCGGTGACCGAGGTGCTGGAGCGCGCGGTGAACTCGTCGGGGACGACGGTCCGAGACTACCGCACGGGGGTCGGGGAGCCGGGGCGGTTCCAGTTCGAGCTGAAGGTGTACGGCCGCGGCGGGGAGCCATGCGTCACCTGCGGGAAAAAGCTCGTGACGACCCACACGATCGACCTGCGGGCGACGACATTCTGCCCGACCTGCCAGCGGTAGAGGCCGCCTGAAGCAAACCGGCGGCACGGTCGTAATGTCGCAATACGGTAGACCAAATCGTCGTAGTAGGCGAAGATTGGAGCTGGCGAAATAGTTCACTATTTCCTGACAGCCGGGCCGCTCCTCCCGGCGCCACCCCATTCGGTTAATTTTCGGGCCACATGAAACTCTCCGAAACCGCCATCCGTCGCCCGGTGCTGGCCAGCATGCTCTCGGCCGCGCTCGTGCTGTTCGGCGTGATCGGCTACACGCGTCTCTCGGTGCGCGAGCTCCCGGACATCGACCCTCCGATCATTTCGGTCTCGACCGTGCTGCCCGGCGCGAACGCGCAGGTGGTGGAGACGGCGGTCACCGACGTGCTCGAGGAGGAGCTGTCCACGATCCAGGGACTGCGCACGCTTTCGAGCTCCTCTTCAGAGGAGAACAGCCAGATCATCCTGGAGTTCAACCTCGACCGGCCCGTCGACGTGGCCGCGCAGGACGTGCGCGACAAGGTGTCGCGGGTGCGGGGGCGGCTGCCGGTCGACGTGCTCGAGCCGGTGATCGCGAAGCAACAGGCCGACGCGCAACCATTCTTCTGGTTGGCCCTGAGCAGCCCGAACTACGACTTGATGCAGTTGTCCGACGTGGCCGACCGGCTGGTCAAAGCGCGGCTGCAAAGCCTGGCGGGTGTCGGCAGCGCCGGGGTGTTCGGCGAGCGGCGCTTCGCGATGCGAGTGTGGGTACAGCCCGACCAGCTGTCGGCGCGGGGCCTCACCGTGCAGGACGTGGAAGGCGCGATCACCGCGCGCAACGTCGAAATTCCGGCCGGCCGCATCGAATCGACGCGGCGGGAGTTCTCCGTCCGGTCACTGGGCGAGCTGAAGACGCCGCGGGAATTCGGGGAGCTGGTCGTGACGAGTCAGGGCGGGCAGGTCGTCAAGCTCAAGGATGTAGCGAACGTCGAGCTCGCGCCCGAGGACACTCGCTCGATCTTCCGCTACAATGCAAATCCCGCCGTCGCCATCGGCGTGGTCCGGCAGTCCAAAGCGAACCTGATCGACGTGGCGCAACGCATTCGCGAGGCCATCCCCGGCATCCAGCAGATGCTGCCCCCGGGCGTGAAGCTCGAAACCGCGTTCGATGGGTCTGTGTTCGTCACGCACTCGATCAACGATGCGCGCCTGACGCTGTTGATCGCGGCGATCCTCGTCGTGCTGATCATCTTCGTGTTCCTGCGAAACTTGCGGGCGACCGTGATCCCCGGGCTCGCGATTCCGGCGTCGATCGTCTCGACGTTCGCCATCATGTATTTCCTCGGCTTTTCGATCAACAACTTCACGCTGCTCGCGCTCACGATCGCCATCGGCATCGTGGTGGATGACGCCATCATCGTGCTCGAGAACGCCTACCGGCACCAGGAGGAGCTGCACGAGGCGCCGGAGCAAGCCGCGGTCAACGGCACCAACGAGATCGGCTTCGCCGTGATTGCGACGACCATTGCGCTGGTGGCCGTGTTCACGCCCCTCGGGTTCCTGCGCGGCTCGACGGGACGCCTGTTGAGCGAGTTCGGAATCGCGGTCGCTGGGGCCGTGGTGATTTCGGGATTCGTCGCCCTGACGTTGACGCCGATGCTGTGCGCCAAGGTGCTGCGCGTGCCGCACGAGCATGGGGCGGTCTTCAAAATGTTGGAGGCAGGTTTCAATGCCATCGCCGAGCGCTACGCGAAGCTGCTGCAGACCGCGCTGCGGCATCGAGGCGTGGTGGTGGTCGGGACGGTCGTGACGGTGGCCCTGGCGTTCGTGTTCTACAAGAGCCTCCAGCAAGAGCTGATTCCCGACGACGACCGCGGGTTCTTCCTGGTGGTGGCATTCGCGCCCGAGGGCTCATCGCTCGAATACACGGACGGCTACGTGCGGCAGGTCGAGCAGATCATCGGCAAGACGCCGGGCGTCCAGGGCTACTTCACGATCATCGGCGGATTCGCCGGGGGCGTCAACCGGGCGTTTGTCGGCGTCATCCTCAAAGACTGGAGCGAACGCAAGAATAGCGTCCAGCAGCTCGTCGGCATGCTGTTCCCCCAGCTGTTCGGGATCGCCGGCATCCAGGCGTTCCCGTACAGCCCGGGCGCGCTCGGGTTCAGCCAGCCGGTGCAGTTCGTGGTGCAGCATCCCGACATCGCGCGGCTGGCGCAGGCCATGGACACCCTCGTGCCGCAGGCGCGCGCCATCAAGGGTCTCACGAACATCGACACCGACTTGCGTTTCAACAAGCCGGAGTTGCGCGTCACGTTTGACCGGGACCGCGCGGAGGACCTCGGGGTTCCCGTGCGCGACGTCGCGGCCGCCCTGCAGACGTTCCTCGGCGGCCGTCGGGTCAGCACGTTCACCCGGAACGACAAGCTGTATTACGTGATGGTACAGCTCGATCGCAGCGACCGGGCCACCCCGAGCGACATGTCGGGGATCTACCTGCGGGGACGAGGGCAACAGCTGGTGCAGCTGGGCGCCCTGGCGAAGGTCGAGGAGGGCGTGGGCCCGAGGCAGATCAACCACTTCAACCGGGTGCCGTCGTTTACGCTGTCGGCATCCCTGATCCCCCCGTTCGCCCAAGGTGAGGCGCTCGATTCACTCGATCGCCTGGCGCGGCGGGTGCTGCCCCCGGGAAGCACGACGGCGCTGGCAGGCGACTCGCGTGAGTTCCGAGAGAGCGGTGGCGCGCTCTACTTCGCCTTCGGCGTGGCGCTGCTGGTCGTGTTCATGGTGCTCGCCGCGCAGTTCGAGTCGCTGGTGCACCCGTTCACCGTGTTGCTGGCTGTGCCACTCGCGGTGACCGGCGCGCTCGCCACGCTGCTCGTCGCGGCCCTGCTGCATCGCCCGGGAGGGACGATCAACCTGTACAGCGAGATCGGCATGGTCCTCTTGATCGGCCTCGTGACCAAGAACTCGATCCTCCTGGTCGAGTACACGAACCAGCTCAAGGGACGCGGGCTGGACACGCTCGCCGCCGTCGTCGAGGCCGGCCGCATCCGACTGCGGCCGATTCTCATGACGTCGGTAGCAACCATCATGGGCGCGATCCCGGTGATGATCGGGATCGGCGCGGGCTCGACGTCGCGCCGGCCGCTCGGCTACGCGATCGTGGGCGGTATCTTCTTTTCCACGGTGCTCACATTGTTCGTCGTGCCCGTTGGGTACGTGCTGCTGGACCGCCTGACGGCGCGGCAAGCGAGCCGCGTGCGCGTCGCCCGACCCGTGGAGGCTGACTGATGCTGCTCCTGCTCGCGGTGCTCCAGCTGCAGGCGGCGCCCGTCCCGTCGATTCCGGACGATTCGCTGCCGACCGTGACCCTCGCCGAGGCGCTGCGCCGGGCGACGGGGCTTGATCCCAACTACGTCGCGGCGCTCGGTCAGGTGGACAATGCCGAGTGGGCGCGGCGCAGTGCGTTCGCGGTATTCATCCTGCCGTCCATCACCTTGAGTGCCGCGGACTCGCGCCTCAATCCGCCCGGCTTCAACTTCATCACCGGGTCGGGACTCCTGGGGAAGCAGGTGACGGCGCAACTGAACGCCCGGTACGACCTCTTCTTGGGCGGCCAGAAGCTCGCAGAGCTGTCTCGGTCGGGAGCGGCCTTGGAAGCGGCCCACGCGGGCGAGCTCGTGGCCCGGTTCGCGGCGGCGCAACTCACCGAGTCCGAGTATTACGCGGTCCTCGCCGACGCGGAGCTGCTGCGCGTGGCCCGGGAGCGCCTGCAGCGTGCCGAACAGCAGCTGGCCGTCGCGCGAGCACGCGTCGTGTCGGGTGCAGCCGTGCAGACCGACTCGCTCCAGCTGCGTCTCGAGCTGACGCAGGCGCGCGTGGGCCAGCTGTTGCAGGAATCGGCGCTGCGTATCGCTCGGCTGGAGCTGGGACGACGGGTCGGCGCGGCGGGACCGGTCGAAGCCGCGCCGCTCGATACCACGCCGGCGCCGGACCTGCCGATCACCCTGGCCGACGCGATCAACGAGGGTGCGACGCAGGGGCCGCAATACCGGGTGGCCCGGGCAAACGAGCGGGCCGCGGGCGCCGCCTTCCGCGCGCGCCTCGGGGACTACCTTCCTCATGCGACGCTGAGCCTCAACGCACTCGCGTTCGACTCGGTGTTCTATCCGACGTTTTTCAAGCAGACCACGTTGACGCTGGGCGTGTCCTTTCCCCTGTGGGACAACGGACAGCGCGAGCTGGCTCTGAGCCGTGCGCGTGCCACCCGCGACGTCGCGCGAGCGATCCGCCAGGACAAGGACAAAGCGGTGCAACGCGACGTGACCGCCGCCTATGACGGCTACGTCACCGCGCGCGCCGCCGGGCAACAGGCGGCTGAGGGCCTGCTCGTGGCGCGTGAGAACTACCGGGTGCAACAAGCCCGCTACCGAACGGGCGCGACCACCATCCTCGACCTCCTCAAGGCCCAGTCTGACCTGGACGACGCCGCGGCCGTCCTCGTGCAGGCACGCTATGCGACCCGACTCGCGCTAGCGGGCCTCGAGACCATCCTCGGCCGGCGCCTCTTTCCCGAACCGGAACAGAAATGAGTATGACGAACATGACGCGTGGTGCGTGGTGCGTGGTGGTCGCGGGTGCGGTGCTCGTCATCGGCGGCTGCAAGAAGGGTAAGGCGGGCGCAGCGGCAGGCTTTGGTGGCGGCGCCCCCATGGGCATGCCCGTCGAGGTCGCGGTTGCGCGCGTCGACACAGTACGCGACGAGATCGCCGCGACGGGACAGATCGAAGCCGTGCAGTCGATCGACCTCCGGCCCGAAGTGGACGGACGCATCGTCGAGATCCCGGTGCACGAGGGACAGGAAGTGGACCAGGGCACGCCGCTCTTCAAGGTGGACGACGCTCAGCTCAAGGCCCAGGTCGCCCAGCTCGAGGCGCAGCGCGATCTCGCGCAGCAGGCCCTGGCGCGCGCCAAGGAGCTGGTGCAGCAGAACGCCTCGTCGGCCGCCGACCTGGAAAAGGCCGAGGCGGAAGCCCGCGGCGCCCAGGCGCAGTACGACCTGCAGCGCATCCGGCTCGACCGCACGACGGTGCGGGCGCCGTTCGCCGGCGTGGTGGGACAGCGCTACGTGAGCCTCGGCGACTATGTCACCAACACTACGAAGCTCGTGTCGCTCCATACGGTGAACCCGCAGCGCGCCGCGTTCCAGGTGCCGGAGCGGTTCGCGCGAGACTTGAAGCCCGGCCAAGAAGTGTCGTTCCGCGTCGCCGCCATCGCGGGTCGCGACTTCACGGGACAGGTGGATTTCGTGGACCCGGTGGTGCAGCTCCCGGGGCGGACCATCCTGGTCAAGGCGCGCGTGCCCAATCCCGCCCGGCTGCTGCAGCCCGGGATGTTCATCGAGGCGCACCTAGTGACTGCCGTGCGTCCCAAAGCCATCGTCATCCCCGAGGAGGCGGTGGTGCCGACCGAGGGGGCTAACGCCGTCTGGGTGGTGGCCGACGGGAAGGTGAACCGCCGCCAGGTGGAGCTCGGCGTCCGCACGCCGGGATTCGTCGAGGTGACGAAAGGCGTGAATCCCGGGGAGCAGGTGGTCGTGGGCGGCCTGGAGCTGCTTGCGCCCGGCGCGCCGGTCATGCCGCGCGTGGTGGAGCGGGGGCCGGCGGGAAAGGCGGCGGCGGGAAGCCGGTAGGCGACGTCGCCTAAGGTGGCGCGTCGAACAGCGGATCGAGCGTGAACCTCCCCGCGAAGTAGCGCTCTTGCCAGCGCGGGGCGATCGCGTCGAGCAGCAGCGCCGTGGCGGCGCCCATCGGATAGAAGATCTCCCGCCGCTGCTTCGCGAGGTTGACCCCCGAGAGCGCGCCCCGCAGGTCCCGGCGCAGCCGCTCCGCCGTTGCGGCGAAATCCACGACATCCGGCAGAGCGCGAAACGCCGCGGTCGGCGAGTACCGCTCTGCGGCCACCACGGCCCCCCGGTACTCCACATATCGCGCCACGCCCTCCTGCCAGAGCTGAAAGCAGAGATAGCGGTAGTCGTCGGCGCTCACGACTTCCTGGAGGCGCCGACGCGCCGCGGCGTACGCGGCGAGTGCGGCCGTCGGCGCGCGGTCGCCGCCGAACAGGGCCGCGACAGCCGCGTCCAGGGCCCGCGCCAGCTCCGCGACGCGGGCCGCGACTGCAACGGAGTCGAACGGGAAGGGATAGGTCAACATCCACATGCCGGTCCGGTCGCCGCGCGACAGGTGCAGCGAGTCGACCCCCGCGTAATATCCCGGCCGCGAATACTGGAGCTGGTGAAAGTGCTCGTGCAGCACCGTGAGGACCCACTCAGTGGACGACTTGTCCGTCCGGGCCGGCTCCCCGATGACGATGGTGGGCACCCCGCCCACGGCGGGGAAGGTGGCGAGCAGGTTCGGGGCGAAGGCGCGCCGGCGGACGAAGACGTCACTCTCGAGCAGCGAGTCGTAGCCCAGCGCCTGGAAGTCGTCGGACGGCTTCGGGTGCCGCACCAGGAACTCGAAGCCGTCGGTGACGAGCAGCAGTGCGAACGGCGCCCGGCTCAGGTGCGGCCAGACGCGATCCTGGATCTCATCCGCCAGCCGGAAGGCTTCGGCGAGCCGCACGCGATCGGCTTGCGGTAGGCCGGGCCGCTGGGAGGGAAGCGGAGCGACCGCCGCGACGGTCACGACTGCCCAGAGCGCGCGCATGTGCATGTCGCTACGCGCTGAGCTTCACGATCCGCGCCCGTGGCGGGATCCCCGGCTCGAGCTCCATGATCCCGACGCTCGGCCCAATCCCGAATCGCGAGTACCCCGCCCCGCCGGGGTTCATCACCGTCACGGTCCGATCCACCAGCTCGAGCAGCGGCTTGTGGGTATGACCGTACACGATGATCTCGGCCTTGGGAAAGGCCGTGTGCAGCACGTCAGGGGTCGGATGCCCGAACTGGTCGCCGTGCGTGACCGCGATGACGAACCCATCGAGCTCGAGCTCGGCCACCTGCGGTAAGCGAGCCCGTAGGTCGGGCCCGTCCACGTTCCCGTACACGGCGGTGACGGGGGCGAGCGCCTCGAGTTCGATCAGGATCTCCGGCGTCCCGACGTCGCCGCCGTGCAGGATGAGGTCCACGTCTTTGAACACGTCGAATACGGCACGACGTATCAACCCGTGTGTATCCGAGATCACCCCAACTCTCACTGCGCCCTTTGGCCACGTGCCGTCTTGCCGTCGTGCAACTACTTGCCCTCCCAACGCTTCACGAGGTCGATCTCCAGCCCGAGATGGTCGACGATACGCTGCACAACGAAGTCCACCAGATCCGAGACCTGCTTTGGCTTGTGGTAAAACCCGGGCGCCGCCGGCAGCACCACGGCCCCGGCCTCGGTGGCGAGCGTCAGGTTGCGCAGGTGCACGAGCGACAGCGGTGTCTCACGTGGAACGAGAATGAGCTTGCGCCGCTCCTTGAGCACCACGTCGGCTGCGCGCTCGATCAGGCTGCGGCTCGTGCCGTGGGCGATCGCGGCCACCGTGCCCATCGAGCAGGGGCAAATCACCATCCCCGCGGTCTTGGCCGAGCCCGAGGCGGGCTCCGCCCCGCGGTCCTTGTCGTCGAACACGCGCACGCTCGCCCAGTCGCCGCCCGTAGCCTGCTTGAGCTCGCGGTCGTCCTTGAGGCCGCACTCCTCGGTGAGGAGCCGCCAGCCGTGGGCCGAGATCATGAGCCAGGTGGGCACGTTGTGCGCCGCGAGCAGCTCGAGGAGCCGCACGCCGTAGGGCGCGCCGGAGGCGCCGGTGATGGCGAGAATGACGGGACGCCTGCTCACTAGCGCCCGCGACGATTTGGCGTGGGAGAACGCTTGGGGTGCGCCGGCGGGCGGCGTGGCGCGGGAGAACGCGGAACGCGGAAGTCGGAAGGGGGAACAGACCTATTGCCGCCAGACGCCGGCGCGCCAGTTCCGCGTTCCGCGTTCCCCCTTCCGCGTTTCATGTGACCCGATCCACCAACGCGCCGAGAAACACCACGATGCTCACGATTCCATTGGCGGTGAAGAAGGCGGCGTTCAGTCGCGACAGGTCGCCCGGCCGGACGAGCCGGTGCTCCCACGCGATCAGCGCCGCGCCACCCGCGACTCCCGCGTAGTAGGCGAGGCCGAGCCGCGCGCCGATGCCGAACACGACCAGCGCGACCAACGCGAGCCCGTGCAGCACGTGGGCGGCCCGGATGGCCCGCGCCTGCCCGAACCGCACGACCAGCGACTCGAGGCGCTCCGCGCGGTCGAACGCTTCGTCCTGCAGGGCGTAAAACACGTCGAACCCGCCCACCCAGAAGGTCACCGCCAGCGCGCCAACCACCAACAGCCACCATGGCTCGCTCCACCGCCCCGCAACCGCCAGGTAGCCGCCCGGCGTGGCGATGCCGTCGGCGAGCCCGAGCCACAGGTGCGACCAGCGGGTGAACCGCTTGGCGTAGCTGTACCCGGAGACGAACACGAGGGCGAGCGGTGCGAGCGCGAAGCACAGGGGATTCAGCGCCCAGGCACACCACAGGAACACCGCCGCCGCCACGAGCACCGCGACCCAGGCCTGCGCCAGCGTGAGCCGCCCCGACGGCAGCTCCCGGGTCCGGGTGCGTGGGTTCCGCGCGTCGAGCTCGCGGTCCGCGATCCGGTTGAACCCGAGCGCCACGAACCGGGCGCACGTGAATGCGAGGACGACGAGCGCGAGCACGCGCCAGGTGGTCGGCTGCTCGCGCGACGCCACAAGCAACCCGAGGAGCGCAAACGGCAGCGCGAACACGGTGTGCGGCAGCTTGACGAAATTCGCGTACCGGACGAGCAGGCCCTCGCCCGCGAACGTCTGCCCCTCGCGCGGAGTCGCGGTACCGCCCATTACCGCCCTCTACCGCCCTCTACCGCCCAAGTCGATTCCAAGCTCCCCCCACATCGCGTCTATCTTCTTCTTTGTCGCCTCGTCCATCACGATCCTGTTCGGCCACGCCCGCGTGAAGCCCTCTTCCTTCCACTTGCGCGTCGCGTCGATCCCCATCTTCGAGCCGAAGGTGAAGCCGCGGCTCGAGTGATCGAGCACGTCCATCGGACCCGGCGAAAACCGCACGTCCCGCTCCGGATCGATGTGGTTCAACGCCACCCACCACGCCTCCTTGGGGTCGCGCACGTTCACGTCCTTGTCGAACACCACGATCACCTTGGCGAGCGACATCAGCCCCTGCCCCCACAACCCGTTCATCACCTTGTACGCCTGGCCGGGATACTGCTTGTCGATGCTGACGAAGACGAGGTTGTGAAAGATCCCCTCCGCGGGCATGTGCATGTCCACGAGCTCGGGGATGGTGAGCTTCAGGAGCGGCAGGAAGATCCGCTCGGTGGCGTGACCGAGCCAGTAGTCTTCCATGGGCGGGCGGCCCACGATCGTGTGCGGCCAGATCGGCTCGTCGCGCATCGTGACCGCGGTGATGTGGACCTTCGGATAGTAGTCCGCCAGCGAGTAGAACCCGGTGTGATCGCCGAACGGCCCCTCGAGCACCAGCTCCTCCCGCGGGTCGATGTGGCCCTCGAGCACGAGCTCGGCCTCGGCCGGCACCTCGAGGTCGGATGTCACGGCCTTCGCCAGCCGCACCGGCTCCTTGCGCAGGAAGCCCGCGAACAAGAATTCGTCGATCGTGGGCGGCAGCGGCGCCGACGCCGCATAGATGGACGCAGGATCCCCGCCCAGCGCGATCGCCACCGGCATCGTCTCTCCGCGCGCCGCCATCTCGCGCCAGTGGGCCGCGCCCACCTTGTGACGCTGCCAGTGCATCGCGACTTCGTTCTTGCCGGTCACCTGGATGCGGTACATGCCGACGTTCCGCACTCCGGTTCTGGGGTCGCGCGTAATCACCCCCGGCAGCGTGATGTAGGGGCCGCCGTCCTCGGGCCAGCAGATCGGCACCGGGAACTGCGTCAGGTCCACATCGCGCTCGCGGATCACCGTCTCCTGGCAGGGCGGCCGGCCGCCGCCGCTCTTGGGCGGGAACTTCGCCACCTCGGCAAGCTGCGGCAGCATCGCGAGCTTGCCGAACAGGCCGTCAGGCACCTTGAGGTTGAGGAGCGTCGCGATCCGCTCGCCGATCTCGTCGAGGCATCCCACGCCGAGCGCCAGCGCCATGCGCTTCTCGGAGCCGAACAGATTCACAGCGACGGGATAGCGCGACGGCCCGCCCCGCGCGAGCGTGGGTTGCCGGAACAGCAGCGCCGGCCCGCCGCCCGGGGACTTCATGCAGCGGTCGGCGATTTCGGTGATCTCCTTGTCCACGGAAACGGCGCGCTCCACCCGCACGAGGTCGCCCTGCGCCTCGATCGCGCCGATCAAGGCGCGCAGGTTATCGAGCGCCATGATGGACGGCGCAAATGCCGCCGCTGAGCAGCTCGTAGCGAACGCCCGAGAACCCGGCGGCGGCGAGGCGGCGTGCCAGCGCCTCCGGCCCGGGAAACTCGAGCACCGACTCTGGCAGGTAGGAATAGGCGTCTCTATGTTTCGACACCGCGCGGCCGATGGCGGGCAGCACCCGCCGGAAGTAGAAGAGGTAGAGCGCACGGAGCGGGGCGAACCGCGGGGTCGAGAACTCGAGCACCACGAAGCGCGCGCCGCGTCGGAGCACGCGGTGCGTCTCGCGCAGTCCCGCGTCGAGATCTGCCAGGTTGCGCACCCCGAACGCGACCATGGCGCCGTCGAATCGCCCGTCGGGGAACGGCAGCGCCAACGCGTCGGCGCCCACGGGGCGGGTGCGGCCCGCCTTGCCCCTGCCCCGCGCCAGCATGGGGACCACGAAGTCCGCACCGATCACGGTCCCTCGGAACCCGGGCGCGCGCGCGAGCGCGGCCGCGAGGTCCAGGGTGCCCGAGCAGAGGTCGAGGTAGACGCCGTCCGGCTTCCGCTCCCAGCCGAGCCGCCGCACCGCGGCGCGGCGCCAGTAGCGGTCCACGGTGAAGCTCAGGAGATGGTTGAGGAGGTCGTAGCGCGGCGCGATGGCGGTGAACATGCCCCGCACGTAGGACCGCTTCGCCTCACCGACCGCACTCACGTCCACCTCGAATGCGGGAGACGGCGTCATAGGCGCGAAAGATAGGCCGGGCAACCTGACCGGCGCCAGCGACCAGGAGGTCGCGGCGTGGGCCAAGCAGGGTCACGAGCCGGCGTTCCGCGAGCTGGTGCGGCGCTACGAGCGGCCCGTCTTCTCGCTCTTGTACCGCATGGTGCGCGACCGCACGCTCGCCGAGGACCTGGCGCAGGAAACCTTCATCAAGGTCCTGAACGGGATCCGGTCGTACAACGCCCAGTTCAAGTTCTCCTCGTGGATCTTCAAGATCGCGAACAATGCCGCGATCGATCACCTGCGCAGGCGGGAGATCGACACGTTGTCGCTGGACGGCTCGCCCCACGCGACGACACCCGACGAGATGAGCGCCACCGCGCTGCAGCTCGGCGACCGCCGGGAGACCCCGCTCCAGGAGGTCGTGTCGCGCGAGCTCGGCGGCGCGATCGAGCTGGCCATCGCGCAGCTGCGACCCGAGTATCGGGCGTGTATCCTGTTGCGTCACGTCGAGGGTCATAGCTACGAGGAGATCGCCCAGATCCTGGAGCTGCCCCTGGGCACGGTCAAGACCTATATCCACCGGGCGCGCAACGAATTACGGGAGCTGCTCGCGGACCGGCGCGGCTGAAACCGCCCCCCCTCCGGCTCCGTAGGACGGAACAATGAACGAGCCTCTGATGCAGCACCTCACCCCCGAAGAGATCGAGCTGTGGGCTCAGGGTCTCCTCCCCGCGGTGCGCGACGCTCACGTCGCGCAGTGCGGCGAGTGCCGGGCGATCGCCGAGCGGGAGCGGAAGCTCATCCGCGAGCTGGCGCAGCTGCCGCGCTTCGCGCCGGAGTTCGGGTTCGTCGAGCGGGTGATGGCGAACGGCGCCGTCAGGCCCGCACCTCCGCCCCCACACCGACGCCTAACAGCCTCGCCGCGCTGCCGTCCCGCACGGCGATCTCCACCGTTCCCCCGCTGCCCACGAACGCCACCAGCTGCCCGCGCCCCACGTCGCCGAACGTGCGGGCGAGCGTCCCGATCTCCGTCCCCGCGACCTTGATGCGCACCCCCGGCTCGACCTGGTGGCCGGGAATGTTCGAGACGAGGGTGCCGAAGTGGTCGACATAGATGACCTCGCCCACGACGGCGGCGCCGTCATGAGAGGGAGCTGGGAGCGGGGAGCGGTACGGGTCCGTAATCGTTTGACCCAGGTGCGTCAGGGCGGCACCCAGCGCGAGCTGACCGGCCGCGGGCGCGAACACGTCGCGCGCATGGAAGGTCGGGGATGCACCGGACGGAATCGGAAGCGACACGAAATGGGCGTCGGCCGGCAGGAAGGACAGGAGTCCGTTGTCCGGCGCCGCGAAGAAGTGCCCCGCCGCCGCCGCGGCGAGGGCGCGTCGCTCGGTCCCCACGCCCGGGTCGACGACCGCGAGGTGCACGCTCCCCTGGGGAAAGCGGTGCCACGCGCGTGACAGCACGTATTGCCCGGCGCGCACGTTGCCCGGCGGAATCTGGTGGGTGATGTCCACCACCGCCGCGCCGTGCACCCGGGACAGGAGCACCCCTTTGACCTCGCCCACGTAGCTGTCGGCCATGCCGAAGTCGGTGAGCAGGGTGATCAGCGTCGCCATCAGAGAGTCATCCGTCGTCCGTCATCAGTCATCAGTCAAACCCTCACCCGCCGCCAGGCGCCCGAAAACCAGAATCCCGTCATCGCGATCCCGCGCGCCACCGCGGTGACCGAGAGGGCGAGCCAGATGCCGAGCACGCCCCCGCCGCGCGACCACCAAGCGGCGAGCGGCACGCGCAGCACGGTGAGCGACGTGCTCGTGATCTGGGGCCAGAGGGTATAGCCCGCACCCGCGAGCGCGCCCTCGAGGATGATCTCGAACGTCTGACCGATCTGCGCGAACGCGATCACGCGGAGGTAGAGACTGCCGTCGAGAATCACCGCGGGATCGGACGTGAACAAGGCCACGAGCGTCTTCGGGACCGCGAGGAAGGCGACGGCGGTCGCCGTGGTGACGACCAGGCAATAGCCGACCGTCATCCGCACCGCCTCGCGCGCCCGCGCCTCCTGACGGGCGCCGAGGTTCTGCCCCACCAGGGCGCTGGCCGACAACGCGAACCCCGAGATCGCGATGAAGCCGAGCCCTTCCACCTTGTGGCCCACGCCGAGCGCCGCGAGCGCCGGCGTACCGAACCGCGCGGTGAACCGGGTGAGCCACATGTAAATCACCGAGAGCAGCACGCCCGCGAGGGAGAGCGGCGCGCCGACGCGGAAGATCGTGGGCACGGCGCGCCAGTCGGGAGCGTCGAGCCGGATCAAGCCGCGTCTCCACGCGATGCCGATGCCGATCAGGAATCCTCCGCCCCGCACCATCACCGACGCCGCCGCCGCGCCCGTCACGCCGAGCCTGGGAAAGGGACCCACCCCCGCGATCAAGAGCGGGTCGAGCCCGATGGACAGAAGCACCGACATCGCAAGCAGCAGGAACGGCGTGCGCGTGTCGCCCGAGGCGCGGAACGCGGCCTCGACCGCGAAGAACCCGAACACGAGCGGCCCGCCCAGGAGCCAGGTATGGAGGTACTGCTGGCCCAAGCGCGCGACCTCGGCCGGGACCGCCATCTCGCGGAACAGCCACTCGGCGAGCGCGAAGCCCGCGAGGCTCACGACCGCCCCCGCGACCAGCGCGTACTGCACCGCGGCGCCGGCGGCGCGGGCAGCGGCGTCGGGCAGCCCCTCGCCGTGGCGGCGCGCCGCGACCGCGATCAACCCGACCTCGACCATCTCGCCGAGCGACAGCAGCACCCACACGTAGAACCCCGCGGTGGAGACCGCGGCGAGCGCGGCAGGCCCGATCAGGCGACCCACCCAGATCGAGTCGATCAGGTTGAAGCAGAAGTGGCACGCCATCATCGCTACGGCTGGAGCAGCGAGCTTGAGGATCAGGGGCCGCAGCGCCCCGACGGTGAGCGAGCCCGCGGGGCGCTCGACGGTGGTCATGGCGCCACAAGCTACGGGGACGCGACGCCGTGGGTCAACGAGCGGGAAAGGCCTCGGGGCCACCCCCGGACAATGAGCCGACGCGCCCCGCGTCCCGCCGGCGCGCCTTGCTCTCGTACAGGGCGCGGTCCGCCGAGTTCACCAGCGCCTCGAGGGTAGCGCCGTCGCGGGGATGCACCGCCACGCCGGCGCTCACGGAGATGGCCGGCGTTTCGCCGTCCCGCGCCACACGGTCGGTGATGCGCCTGGCCACGAGCCACGCCGCCGCCTCGCCGGTCTCGGGCAGCACCAACGCGAACTCGTCGCCGCCGAAGCGCGCGGCCGTGTCCATCCGCCGGCATGACGCGTGCAGCATCTCCGCCACGCGGCGCAGGGCCATGCTCCCCACCATGTGACCGTAGCGGTCGTTGATCGCCTTCAGGCCGTCGAGGTCCAGCAGCACGACGGCGAACGGGCGATCGGTCCGGTCCGAGCGCCCGATCTCCGCGGCGAGAGCGGACACGAGCTCGCGATAGTTGCCGAGGCCGGTCAGGGGGTCGCTCACCGCCAGCCGGCGCAGGCGCTCCTCGCCTTCCTTGCGCTCCGCGACGACGGCCGCGAGCACCAGGGTCATCAACGCCATCACGCCCATGAACGCCTGCAGCAGGAGGAGCGACTCGTTCGGCGTCGCGCGCGCGAACGGCCCGAACCCGCGCAGCGTTCCGGCGATCGCCACCGCCGACAGCACCACGACGGCGGCGGCCGCTCCCCGTGGCGCGAAGCGGAACGCCGCCCACACGAGGAAGGGCACGCACAGGAATTCCAACGGATAGTTCTTGACGTCCGATGGGTACAGTCCGCCGAACACGACGAGGCCCACGACGATGACGCACAGCAGCAGGGCGGCCGCCTCGAGCGTCTGGCGCCGGCGCCAGTGCACGCGGGGGTGCATGCTCCACAGCAGCACTGCGGGCGCGACCACCAGGTCACCCACCGCGTCGCCGAGCCACCACGTCGCCCAGATGGATCCGAAGTCGGCCCAGCGGGCGAGCCCGCCGAGTGAGACGATGGCGGCGCCCGCGGTGGCGCTGACGGCCGTGCTGACCACCCCGGCGAGCAGCGCGAACTTGAACACGTCCGGCGCGCGGTCGAAGGCTCGGCGGCCGCGGGCGAACCGGTTGACCAGGTACGCCCCCACCAAGCCCTCGAGCGTGTTGCCGACCGCGATGCCGACGGACGTCGCCACCGAGCCCGCGGTCGTGAGGTTGACGAGAAAGGCGCTGAGGAGAACAGCCGGCCACACGTCGTAGCCGAGCAGCACGAAGCCCACGAGCGCGATGCCCGTCGGGGGCCATACCGGCGTGGCGCTCGGGTTGACGAAGGCCACCCTCAACCCGAGCTTGCCGGCGACAAAATACCCGGCAGCGAGGGCCCCAACCAGCGCCAGACGCCTGAGCCATTGCGACTGGACCATCCGTCCTCTCCGCTTCAGGACGGCGGGGCGCGCGCGTCGATGTACTCCAACTACTACTATAAGGATGGGGGTCGAGGGAACCGGTAACGCCCCCCCCCGCCCCCCTCATCGCCACCGGTGACTCCGCTGGTGACACGCTACACGGACCCGTCTCAGAATGGAAGCGTGGCGGCTCCGCTACGGTCAAGGCGGGGCAGGCGCCGGACCCTCCTGCAGGAACCGCAGGAACACCGGGTTCCCGGGGTACCGCTGCGCGAGCCGTCGCACGTACTCGCGGGCTTCGCGCTCGAGGGTGACGCGGCCCGCGGGATCGCGCGCCGCCTCCCGCTGCAACGCGGCCGCGAGCACCCACGTCGCCTCCACGCTCGCGAGGTCTCCCTCGCGCGCCACGCGCCGCAGGTAGCTGACGCCCCGCTCCGCGCTGCCGCTGCCGAGCCCGATCAGCTTCGCCACGAGCCGGGCGAGCGCGCCGGCGCGCGCCAGACCGTACTGGTAGACGCCCAGGCCGAGGTAGCAGTCGACGCAGCTCGAGTCGGCGCGGAGCACGCGATTGTAGGCGTCGCGCATCGCCTTGCCGTCCTTCGCGGCGCTCCAGGAGTGGCCGTGCAGGTCGCGCTGGCGCGCGCGGTAGCCCAGCGCGGTGGCGAGCCAGAAGTCGCGCGCCGGGCCGGCGAGCTCGGCCGCGGCGCGGCGGATCGCGAGATCGAGCAGCGAGTCGATGCGCGCGGCTTCGTAGTCGTCGTTCTCGAGCGCCTCGGCCCACCAGATATAGGCGCTGGCCTCGAAGATCACGGCTGCGGGGTCGGCGGTGTCGCGCGCCGCGAGCTCGGCGAAGTAGGCGGCGGCGGCGGGAAAGCCGCCGCCGTACAGCGTGTCGAGGCCGGCCCGCACGTCGGGCCGCCCCGCACGAGGGTGCTGGAGCAGGAGGAGCGCGACGGCGACGAGCCGCACGTCAGCGTACGAGGGCCGCCAGCGCGTCCGTCACGCGCCGCGCGACCGCGCCGAGCGCCTGCGCGGCGGGCGAGTCCGGCTCGGCGATGACGATCGGCTTGCCCGCGTCCGCGAGATCGGCCATGCGGGCCTGCAGCGGCACTTGGCCGAGCAGCGGCACGCCCAGCTCGTCGGCGAGTCGGGTCCCGCCGCCCGCCAGGAAGATCTCGGTGCGCTCGCCGCAATGCGGGCACACGAAATAACTCATGTTCTCGACCACGCCGAGCACGGGAACCCCCACCCGCTCGAACATCTTGGCGCCGCGCAGCGAATCGCCCACGGCGACTTCCTGCGGGGTGGTGACGATGATCGCGGCCCGGATGTGCACCGTCTGGGCGAGCGACAGCTGCGCGTCGCCGGTGCCGGGCGGGAGATCCACCAGGAAGTAGTCGAGCTGCCCCCACTCCACGTCGCGCACGAACTGCTGGATGACCTTCATGATGATCGGCCCGCGCCAGATGGCCGGCGCGTCGCGCTCCACGATCAGGCCGAGCGACATCAGCTTCACGCCGTGCGCCTCGAGCGGGTGGATCTTCCCGCTTTGCACCTCGGGCTTCTGGTCCACGCCCAACATGCGCGGGATGTTGGGCCCGTAGATGTCCGCGTCCATGAGCCCCACGCTGTGGCCGGCGCGCGCCAGCGCGACCGCGAGGTTCGCGGACACAGTGGACTTTCCCACGCCGCCCTTGCCCGACGAGATGGCGAGCACCTTGCCGAGGTGCGGCAGCTCCACCGGCGTCGGCGGCGGGGGAACCTGGCCTGGTGCGGGGCCGCGCGCCGTGGCTCCCGGCGCGGCGCTGGCATCCGTGACGTTGACGCGAACCGCGGTTACGCCGTCCACACCTTGCACGGCTTTGCGCACCTCGCGGGCGAGCGAGCCCGGGTCGTCGCGGCCGAGCAGGAAGGTGAACGCCACCGTGCCGCCGTCGTCGACGGCGAGGTCCTTGACCATGCCGGCCGAGAGGACGTCGCTGCCGCGGCGGGGGTTCTGGAGGCTCGAGAGCGCGCGCTCGACGCGCGTTTTAAGGTCGGAAACGGGCACGGACGAAAGGTAGTCCTCCAGCCGCCTTTATGGACCGCCGAGGCGCCGCGCCTGCATCTCGGCGACGTTCCGGTCCCACAGCTTCTGCTGATCGGCGGTCAGCACCGCCCGAATGTCGTAGTTCTGACGGCGGAACAGTTCGCGCACCTTCTGACGCGTCGCCGAATCAGGCGGCATGCCCGGCGCGAACACCGGCATCTCACTGCGATAGCGCGCGCGGATCGAGTCGACTTTCGCCTGCTGCTCGGGCGTCAGCGTGATGTCCTTGAACAGCATTTGCGCGCGCCGTGCGGCGAAGCCCTCGCGCCTTTGACCCCCACCCCCTCCCCCTCCGGACGGGGGATTCTGAGCGAGCGCGCCGGACGCCGCCAGCGCCAGGATCGCCGTGGACACGATTGCGGAACGCAGCCTCATACGTCCTCCTGTTGGGATCCGAACCTGCCGTATCACCAGACACTACGGGCGGCCCGCTTCGCGTGCTGAGCTGGACGCGCCTCCTAACCCCGGGAGGGGTCCTTCAGGTACTCGCGCGCCGCGGCCAGGACGCGCTCCTGCGCGTCGGCGAGCGTTCCCTCGAGCGAGGCGCCCGCGGCCTTGGTGTGGCCGCCGCCCCCGAACTGCTGCGCCAATTCCGCTACGTCCACGTCCCCCAACGAGCGGAAGCTGACTTTCACGCGGCCGTTCGCGATCTGCCGGAACAAGAGCGCCAGCCGCACGCCGGCGATGGAGCGCGGATACTCCACCAGGCCGTCCAGGTCGTCAGCCGTGACGCCGTGACGCTGCAGCGCGTCGGGTGGCACGGTCACCCACGCGAGGCCTCGCTGCGGCTCCACGACCAGCGTCTCGAGCACCTCGGCCATCAACCTGATGCGCCCCTCGGGCGCGCTGGCGTACACCGACTCGTAGATCGATTCCGGGTCGACCCCGCACTCGAGCAGCGCCCCGGCGACGCGCAGTGCCCGTGGGCTCGTGTTGGCGAACCGGAAGGCGCCGGTGTCGGTGAGGAGCCCCACGTACAGCGCCCGTGCCGCCTCCGGCGACAGCGGCCACTCGAGCGCGCTCGCGAGATCGAACACCAGCTCGGCCGTCGCCGCCGCCTCCGGCGCCACCAGCCGCGGACCCGCCGGCAGCGAGCCGCGGCTCACGTGATGGTCGATGCACGCTACGGCATGGGAGTCCTTGATGGTGCGCGCCAGGTCGCCCAGTCGCGACAGGTCGGAGATATCGAGCACGAGCACGACGTCCGCCGCCGCGATCTCCCGCACGGCGCGCTCGGAGTGGTCGGCGCCATTCGGAAGGAGAAAGTGAAACCGCTCGGGGATGGGCGTGGGGTTCGCGATCACCGCCTCGAGGCCGCGCCTGGTCAGCAGGTGCCACAGCGCCACCTCGCTCCCCACGCCATCGCCGTCGGCGTTCACGTGCGTGGTCAACGCCACGCGCCGGCCCGGTGTGAGCACGCCGGCGACGTCTTGCGCAGCACGCACTCGCTCTGGGGGAATGGATACGCCGTTGGTGGTCATGTCGTCCAAGCTAAACATGAAGACGTCGCGAAGAGGCGTCGCGAGAACAGCGTCACGAAACAGCGTCGCGCTACGGCACCACGCGGGTCCCGATGAACGCGAACTTCTCAGTGCCCACCGCACCGCTCACGTAAAGCGAGTCGATTGTAACACGGTACGTGCCGACGAACTCGGGCCCCGCCACGGGGCTGGTCAACACAACGGTGATCCCATCCGGGTCAGAGATCGTGTACGCGCCGCTGTAGGTGGTGGTTCCGCTGGGCAGGGTGACGTCGGCGGTGAAGTCAGTGGGCGTGATACTGACGGTGCCGCTGGCGCCCGCGACATTGGGCTTCATTCCTTCGCAGAACGACTTGAGGTCGTACGTGCCGGCCAGGGTGGTCGAGCCGATGATTCCGCCGGTGTACGTGTCGCAGGGGACCGGCCCGGTCCCCTTGTCGCTGCCGCCGCACGCGATCGCGAGCGCAGCTGCGATCACGAGGGCTAGGCGACCCCTCCTCCAACGCCGTGTGTTTGCCATCCGACGGTTCTCCGCGACGCCTCTCAGCCTTTCGACGCCAGCTTCGAGTTCCGCACGCCGTAGCCGAAGTACACGACCATGCCGATCACAAACCAGATGATCAGCCGCTCCCAGGTAGTGCGCGACAAGTGGGCCATCAGGTACAGCGCCGAGAGCGCGCCCAGCGGCGCCACGATCGCGTAGGCCGGCGTTCGGAACGTCCGCGGGAGGTCCGGCTCCCGGACCCGCAGCACGACCACGCCGATCGAGACGATCACGAACGCGAGCAGCGTCCCGATGGACACGAGGCTCGCCGCGTCGCGGATCGGGAGGATGGCCGCGAAGAACGCGACGATGATCCCGGTGATGATCGACGTGACGTACGGGGTCTGGAACCTCGGATGGATCTTGTTCACGAATTGCGGCAGGAGGCCGTCGCGGGACATCGACCAGAACACGCGCGACTGGCCGAGCAGCATCACCAGGATCACGGACGAGAGTCCCGCGATCGCCCCCAGCTTGATGAGCGTGGACATCCAGCCGAGCCCGGCGCGGTCGGCGGCCACCGCGATCGGGTCGGGGACGTTCAGGTCCTTGTACGACATGACGCCGGTCGCGATCCCCGAGACGAGGATGTACAGCACGGTGCAGATCAGCAGCGACCCGATGATGCCGATCGGCATGTCCTTCTGCGGATTCTTCGCCTCCTGCGCGGCGGTGCTCACCGCGTCGAAGCCGATGTAGGCGAAGAACACGATCCCGCCGCCCGCCACGACCCCCGACCATCCGAAGTTCTGCGGGTCCCCGGTGTTGGGCGGGATGAACGGGTGCCAATTGGCCGGGTTCACGGCATGCGCGGCGAACACGATGAACAGCAGCACGACGGCGAGCTTGATGAAGACGATGACGTTGTTGGTGGTGGCCGACTCCTTGATGCCGATGACGAGCAGGGTGGTGACGAGGGCGATGATGATGACCGCGGGCAGGTTGAACACCGCGGCGATGGTCGTGCCGTCGTGGCATTGCACCACGGTGCCGCGCGCCGCGGACAGCGCGCACGGGACGTCGAACCCGACGTCGTGCAGGAACGACACCACGTACCCCGACCACCCGATCGCCACCGTGACCGCGCCCAGGGCGTACTCGAGGACCAGGTCCCACCCGATGATCCACGCGAACAGCTCGCCCAGCGTGGCGTAGCCGTACGTGTAGGCGCTCCCCGCCATCGGTACGAGCGACGCGAACTCCGAGTAGCACAGCGCGGCGAAGATCGAGGCGATGCCTGCGAGCACGAAAGAGAGCACCACCGCGGGTCCCGCGTTCACCGCCGCCACCGTGCCCGTCAACACGAAAATGCCGGTGCCGATGATCGCGCCGATCCCGAGCATCGTCAGGTTGAGCGCGCCGAGAGCCCGCTTCAAGCTGTGGTCGGTGAGCGCCTCAGTCTGCAGGTCGGTGACGCTTTTCCGTCGCAACAGGTTCATGCGTCCCTCGGGTGGCTCGAGAAGCCTGCTGGATGGACGGCGGGACGGCGGCTAGAGTAGGCCGGGCTGCGGGGCCTGTCAAGCCGTTAGACGCTGTAGTTGGGAGCTTCTCGGGTGATCACGACGTCGTGCGGATGCGACTCCCGCAAGCCGGCGGTCGTGATCTGGATGAACTCGGTTTCGGTGCGCAGCGCCTTGAGGTCGCACACGCCGCAGTAGCCCATCCCGCTGCGCAGGCCGCCCACCATCTGGAAGATCACGTCGGCGACGGGGCCTTTGTAGGGCACGCGGGCCTCGATCCCTTCGGGAACCAGCTTGGACGGCGAGACCTCGCCTTCCTGGAAGTAGCGGTCGCCAGAGCCTTCCTCCATCGCGCCGAGGCTGCCCATGCCGCGGATCACCTTGAAGCGCCGGCCCTCGAGCAGGAAGGACTCGCCGGGGCTCTCCTCGGTGCCCGCGAGCATCGAGCCCATCATCACGCTCTCGGCGCCCGCCGCGAGCGCCTTGACCACGTCCCCCGAGTACTTGACGCCGCCGTCCGCGATCACCGGGACGTCGCCCGCTCCCTGCACGCTCTCCAGGATCGCGGTGATCTGGGGGACGCCGACCCCGGTGACCACGCGCGTCGTGCAGATGGAGCCCGGCCCCACGCCGACCTTGACCGCGTCCGCGCCCCGCTCGACCAGCGCGCGCGCGCCCGCGGCGCTGGCCACGTTGCCGCCCACCAGCTGCGCGTCGGGGTACGCTTCGCGCAGGCAGGCGACGGTGTTGAGCACGCCCTCGGAGTGGCCGTGCGCCGAATCGACCACGATCACGTCACACCCGGCGCCGAGCAAGGCGCGCGCGCGCGACAGCGCCTCGGTGTTGCCGCCCACGGCGGCGGCCACGCGCAGCCGGCCGTGCTGGTCCTTGTTGGCGTTGGGATACTGCCGCCGCTTGAAGATGTCCTTGATCGTGATGAGGCCCTTCAGGATGCCCTGCCCGTCCACGACGGGCAGCTTCTCGATGCGATGTTTCGCGAGGATCTGCTCCGCCGCGTCGAGCGTGGTGCCCACGGGGGCGGTGACGAGGCGCTCCTTGGTCATCGCGTCGCGGATCGGGCGGTCGAGCTCGCGCTCGAACTGGAGGTCGCGGTTGGTAATGATGCCGACCAGGCGGCCCGCGTCGTCCACGATCGGGACGCCCGAGATGCGGAACCGCTCCATCAGGCGCACCGCCTCGCGCACCGGGCGATCGGGGCCGAGCGTGATCGGATGGAGGATCATCCCGGACTCGCTGCGCTTCACGCGATCCACCTCCGCGGCCTGGCGGTCGATCGGCATGTTCTTGTGGATCACGCCGATCCCGCCCTCGCGCGCGATCGCGATGGCCATGTCCGACTCGGTGACGGTGTCCATCGCCGCCGAGACGAGCGGCAGCTGGAGCGGGATGCCACGGGTGAACCGGGAGCGGGTGTCGACCGTCCGCGGGTGCACGGTCGAGTGCCGCGGAACGAGGAGGACGTCGTCGAATGTGAGAGCGGAGCCGGGCCGAAAGGTTCCCATGGCGAAAGTTACTGGGGGGGTGGGCTTTCCTCAACCTTCGCGTCGCCCTTCTTGGAAGCTTCTTCGACCGCCGCCTTGCCGGCAGCGGCCACGCGCTCCAGCAGCTTCCCCGCCTTCCCGACGGCGTCCATCGTCCCCTTGATGATGGTCACGGGGACGCGCCCGGCCCGCAGCGTATCCTCGAGCGTCTCCGCCACCTTCTGGAACGGGGGCGCGCCAGCGGGGCGCTCGGCGTACTTCGACTCAAGGAACTCGACGTAGTCGAGCACCACGTAGGCCTTCTCGTCGGGGAGGGTATCGAGCTTGCGCAACAGCCGGTCGCGCAGGATTTCGTTCATGGCAGGGCCTCGAAGCTGGTCAAGTCGAGCACCGGATTGCCGAGGAAGCGGGTACGGCCGCTGCGCACCCGTGCTGTAACCTGGAGGGTGGCGAGCGGCGTGACGCTCTCGAAGGCCGCGCGCTTCGACTCCGGGACGACGACGTACACGAACCCGCGCTCGGGGAGCGGCCCGCGGGCGAGGAAGTACGTGGCGCCGAAGGGCATCTCGGGCCGCAGCTCGTCCGCCTGCTGGAGCGAGATGAACTGCACGGTCCAGCGGAGCATCTGGCCCAGGTACCGCTGCGGATCGGCGCGCAGTTCGGCGGCGGAGACCCCGACGAGCACGCCGGGCGGCGCGGTCTGGAGGTCGGCGCTTTTCACCCAGCCCTGGAGCTCGACCCGCGTCCATTCTCCCGAGCGCCCCAGCACGCGCAGCGGCGCCGCGGGCGCGAGCGTCCCCGCGGGCGGACCTTCGGGCGCGCGGTACAGCACCGTGCGCCGCGCCGACTCGAGGCGGGAGGGGTCCACAGGGGCCGACGAGCTGGCGCTCGTATCGGCGCTGCGGGCGCTCGCCACCTGGGCGAGCGGCTCCGCATCGGCGCGCTCCACCCAGCCGCTGCGGCTCACGTGCACCCAGCGCCCATTCGACGCCTCGACAACCCGGTTCAAGAGGAACCCCTGCGGCAGCCTCCCCACGAGCGCGCCCGCGGGCGCGGAGCGCAGATTCTCCTCCGGCGCGCGGGTGACGGCGAGGTCGAACCCGGCGCGCGCGGTCGCGCCGACGGAGGTGGTGAAGATCCAGCCTTCGAGCGTCACGCCCAGCCAGTCGGCCTGCGTGTCGCCCGCCGCGAGCACGGCACCGCGGGCGAGGCGCGCCAACCGCTTCCCGCCCGCCTCTTGATAGAACCACGCGCCGTCGGTGATCACGCGGTAACGCGCTTGGGCGCCGAGCGGCGGCGTGGGCGCGAGCCACAGCACAACTGGAAGGGCGTGGAGGGCCCGGCTAAATTGCATCCCCTGCAATATGGCAAAGAGGCGTGGGCCGCGCACCCCGGTCGTCTTGATCGTGCTCGACGGCTGGGGCTTCCGTCCCGGCCGGGAGGGCAACGCCATCGAGCTGGGGCAGACGCCGACCTGGCACCGCCTCTGGGCGAGGGCGCCGCGCACGCTGCTCAACGCCTCCGGGCTCGCCGTTGGACTTCCCGAGGGACAGATCGGTAACAGCGAAGTGGGGCACCTGAACCTCGGCGCCGGGCGCGTGGTGCCACAGGACATCGTGCGCATCTCGCAGGCGATCGACTCGGGCGAGTTCTTCCGGGTCCCTGCGCTCGTAGAGCTGTGCGCCCGCGTCAAGCAGCGTGGCGGCACGCTGCACCTGCTCGGTCTGATCGGCAACGGCGGCGTGCACGCGCTCGACAAGCACCTGGTCGCCGCGGTCGTGCTCGGCCACCGGCACGAGTTGCCGGTGGCGATCCACGCCTGGCTCGATGGGCGCGACACTCCACCCCAATCAGCGCTGGCGTTTATGCAGGAGCTGGTCGACCTGCTCGCGCAGTACGGCGGCCGGGCGGTCGTGTCGACCGTGGTGGGCCGCTACTATGCCATGGACCGCGACAAGCGCTGGGAGCGCACGAAGCTCGCGTACGACGCGATGGTGCACGGCGCGGGCGACCCGGCCCCCGATCCCGTGACGGCCGTGCGGCGCGCCTACGATGCGGGCGAGACCGACGAGTTCGTCAGGCCGCGCATCATCGCCGGCACGCCGCGGATCCGGAGCGGCGACGGGATCTTCTGCGTCAACTTCCGCGCCGACCGCATGCGCCAGATCGTGCAGGCGCTCGCCGTAGACGGCTTCGACGGCTTCGACCCGGGCGCGCGGCCCACCGTCGACTTGGTGACGATGACGCAGTACGACGAAACCTTTCCCTTTCCGGTCGCGTTCGAGCCGATGACGCTGTCGCGCATCGTCGCCCAGGTGCTCTCGGACCAGGGCAAGACGATGTTCCGCACCGCCGAGACCGAGAAGTACGCGCACGTCACGTACTTTTTTAACGGCGGGGTCGAGACGCCCTACCCGGGCGAGGAGCGGCTGCTCGTCCCGTCGCAGAAAGTCGCGACCTACGACCTGATGCCGCAGATGAGCGCGCCCGGCGTCACGGACGTGCTGTGCCGGGCGATCGAGGCGGGCAACCACGACTTCATCTTGTGCAACTACGCCAACGGGGACATGGTCGGGCACTCCGGGGTACTAGGCGCGGCCGTGAAAGCCGTGGAGACGGTCGATGGCTGCCTGGAGCGGGTGCTCAAGAGCGCCGAGCGGCGCGGTGCCACGCTCCTCATCACCGCGGACCACGGGAACTGCGAGCTGATGATCGACCCGACGACCGACGGCCCGCACACGGCCCACACCACGAACCCGGTCCCGTTCCTCATCGCGGGCGACGACGGTCGGGGCCCGCTGCGCCACGGCGGCGCCCTGTGTGACGTGGGGCCGACGGTGCTGCGCATGCTCGACGTCGAACCACCGCCGGAGATGACGGGGCGGAATTTGAGGGAGGTATGATGGTCGGACGGTCGGACAGTCGGACGGTCGGACGGTGGCGTCGGTGCTGGATGATGTTCGGCGGAGCGGCGCTACTGTCCGTCAGTCCGACCGTCCGACCGTCCGACGCTCAGGTCGGCTACGAGCCCGGGCACTCCCCGTTCCACGACATCCCCCGCGGCGCCGTGTGGGTCTTCACGGGCGGCTACGTGGCCGGCGAGCGGGGCCAGCTGGGCGTGGGGATGGCGAACGGGCCGAGCGCCGGACTGCGCTACGAGGCACGGCTGGCCGGCGCCGTAGGCGTGTCGCTGGGGATCACCTACGCGCATACGACGCGCTTCCTGATCGACGTGAACAAGGACACCGCGTCGCGCAAGACGGGCCCCTTCAACAGCGGGGTCGTGCTCACCGACGCGGCCCTACAGCTCGTCCTCACCGGGAACAAGACCTGGCGCGGCTTGGCCCCGTACATCGGCGCCGGGATCGGCCTCGCGATCGGCAGTGGCTCGCCCCCCGACACCGTCTACCACTTCCGGACGACGATCACCCTCGCGCCCAACGTCGGGGTGCGCTGGTACCCGGCGCGCCGCCTCTCCGTGCGCACCGACTTCCGCGCCGTGGCCTGGAAGCTCCGCTATCCCCTGACCTACCGCGTGCCGTACAGCCCCGACGGCATCCCCGTCCTGCCGTCTACGGTGTCGCTCGACGACTGGACCTGGCACCCCTGGCTCACGATCGGCGTGGGATGGATTTTCTAGGGGAGGGATTCCGGCGCGCGCTGGCGCTGCTGGTCTCGGGTGACGCCGAGGTGTATGGCATCGCCCTCCTGACCTTCAAAATCGGCCTGATCGCGACGCTCGTCGCCTGCGGCCTGGGCCTGCCGGCGGGGTTCGTCCTCGCGACGAAGCCGTTTTGGGGCCGCCGCGCCGCCCTCACGGTCGTGAACACCGCCCTCGCGTTCCCGACGGTCGTGGTCGGGCTGCTCCTGTACGGGCTGTTGTCGCGGCGCGGGCCGCTCGGCGGGCTCGGCTGGCTCTACACCTGGCAGGCGATCGTGGTCGGCGACGTGGTGATCGCGTTCCCGATCGCCGCCGCCCTGTCGGCCGCCGCGGTCCAGGGAGTCGATCCGCGGATCCGCCGCACCGCCGAAACACTCGGCGCCGGCCGCTGGCGCGCCGCGTGGACCGTGGCGCGCGAGGCGCGCTTCGCCCTCGCCGCCGTGCTCACGACCGCGTTCGGGCACGTGGTCGCCGAGATCGGCTCCGCCATCACGGTGGGCGGCAACATCCGTGGTCAGACCCGCACGCTCACGACGGCGGTCGCGCTGTACACCGGACAGGGCGACTTCGGCCTCGCGCTGGCGCTCGGCCTCGTCCTGCTGCTCCTCGCCCTCCTCGTGAACGTCGCGCTCCAGCTGCTCCAGGGGCGGGGGGGGGAGGGAGGGGGGGGACATGCTTGAGGTGCACGGCCTGCGTCACCGCTACGACGGGCGCGTCGTGCTCGACCTCGAGCGCTTCGCGGTCGCTCCCGGGGCCCTCATCGCGATCGTCGGGCCGAACGGCTCCGGGAAGAGCACCCTGCTCCGCCTGCTCGCCCTGCTCGAGCGGCCCAGCGAGGGGGAGGTACGGCTCGACGGGGTGGTCGTCGCCGGCGGGAGCGCGGCCGCCCAGCCGGCCACCGAGCTGCGGCGCCGCGTGACGCTCGTCGAGCAGCGGCCCGTGTTGTTCCGCGGAACAGTCCTCGATAATCTCGGATTCGGGTTACGGGTGAGAGGGATCGGACACACCGAGGTGAACAAGAAGGCACGGGAGGTGGCGGCGCGGCTCGGGATCACTCCGCTCTTGAGTCGCCGGCGCCACGAGCTCTCGGACGGCGAGGTGCAGCGCGTTGCGGTGGCGCGCGCGCTCGCGATCGAGCCGGACGTCCTGCTGCTCGACGAGCCGGTCAGCTCGGCCGATCGCGCCGCAGCCCACACCCTATACCGCGCGCTCGCGGACGAGCGCGCCCGACGGCCCCTCGCCATCTGCCTCGCCTCGCACCAACTGGAGGACGCCTACCGCTGGGCCGACGACGTGCGCGCGCTGGCCGATGGCCGGCTCTCCCCGGTTACGCCCGAGAATCTGTTCCGCGTCGACTTGGCGGACGCGGGAGCGGGCGACCTGAAGCACGTGCGCGTCGGCACGGTCGAGATCGCCGTGATGACCGACAAGACAGGACCGGCGATCCTCGCGGTCTCACCCACCGACATCCTCGTGAGCCGCGAGCCGGTGGCGTCGTCGGCGCGGAACGTCTTCTGCGGACGGGTGACGCGGCTCGCCCGGCCGCGCCCCGGCGCGGTGCACGTCACGGCCGACGTCGGGGTGGAGCTGGTGGCCGTGGTCACGGAGGAGGCCGTGCGCGACCTCGCGCTCACCCCGGGGAGTCCCGTGGCGCTCGCGTTCAAGGCGAGCGCGGTGCGGGTGTTCTAACCATGCCGATCAGCTACCTTACGCGTATCATCGAGTTCAGCGCGTCGCACCGCGTCCGGCGCGCGGACTGGACCCATGAGCGGAACACGGCCGAGTTCGGGAAGGCGGCCACGGACCACGAGCACCGCTACCAGGTGCGCGTCACCGTGCGCGGGACGCTCCACGCGGATCAGAAGGGGGTCGTGAACCTCGGCGAGCTGGATCGCGTGCTGCGCGAGGAGATCACCTCCCGGTTCGACGGGAAGGTGATCAACGACGCCGCACCCGAGTTCGCGGACGGTCGGCGGCTGGCGACCGGCGAAGCGCTCGCCGTGTACGTGTGGGAGCGCATCGCTCCGCGCTTGCCACCGGCGGTGACGCTGCACGCCGTGCGCGTGCAGGAGGGCCCGCACATCTATTCGGAATACTTCGGTGAACCGTGACCCAGGATCCCCACCCTCACGGGTGGGGCCATCTCCCGTGGCCCCGGGCGTCAGCCCGGGGACCCCGGAGCCCCGAGCCCCCGGCTCCCGTCGTGGCCGCATGCTCGCGGAATCCGCCGCAGTCGAGGAAGTTCCCGTCTGGCTCGAGGTCAACGGCGAGCCGGCGGTGACGTGGATGTGCACGCCCGACCAGCTCGAGGAGCTGGCGACGGGGTGGCTCCACGGCGAGGGGTACCTCGAGACGCTCGACGATCTGGTGAAGCTCCGCCCGTGCGCCACCGACCTGGGCTTCTGGGCGGAGGTCAAGCCGGAGCGCGTCGCGCTGGTGAAGGGCGAGGACCGCAAGCGCGTGCTCGCGTCCGGGTGCGGCGCCGTGTCCACCTTCCTCGCCGACCCGCACGCCGTGAAGCACACGCCGGCCCGTGGCGAGCCGCCGGTGGCCGAGCGACTGCGAGCGCTGTTCAAGGAGCTGTTCGGCCGCGGGGAGCGCTACAACGAGACCGGCGGGATCCACGCGGCGGCGCTGAGCGACGGCGAGCGGATTCTGTTCCACGCCGAGGACATCGGCCGGCACAACGCGGTCGACAAGGTGGTCGGCGCGGCGGTACTCGCCCGCCAACGGCTCCCCGGGCTGGGGTTGCTGGTGACAGGCCGTATCTCGGCCGAGCTGGCGTACAAGGCGGCGCGCGCCGGGCTCGCCTGGGTGGCGACGCCGAGCGTGCCGTCCACGCTCGCGCTCGTCATCGGGCGGCGCTCCGGAATGGTCCTGGTCGGCCGCGCCGTGAGCGGAACGCCGCACCTCCACCGACCCGAGACATGACCGCGGACGCGCTGCGGGCGATCCTCGGCGCGGCGCGGACGATCGCGGTCGTGGGCCTGTCGCCGAAGCCGGAGCGGCCCAGCCACCAGATCGCGCGCTATCTCCGAGCGGCGGGCTACCGCGTCGTGCCGGTGAACCCGGGTCACGAGTCCATCCTCGGGGAGAAGAGCTATCCCACGCTGACCGCAGCGGCGGCGGAGCATGCAGTCGACGTGGTGGACGTGTTCCGCCGCAGCGAGTTCGCCGGGCCGGTGGTGGACGAGGCGATCCGCATCCGGCCGCGGCTGATCTGGCTGCAGCTCGGCGTCATCGATGCGGCGGCGGCGGCGCGCGCCGCGGCGGCCGGCATCCCGTTCGTCATGGACCGTTGCCTCATGGTGGACCACCAGGCGCTCGGGAGGGCTTGAGGTGCGCGCCGCCGTACTGGCCGGGGGCGCCGCCCGGCGCTACGGGGGGCGCCCCAAAGGATTGGTGGAGCTGGCCGGGCGCCGCATCCTCGACCGCGTCGTGGACGCGGTGCAGGCCGCGACGGGAGAGCCGCCGCTGCTGGTCGCCAACGCGGCCGCGGGCCCGACTTGGCGCCCCGATCTCCGCACCGTGCGCGACGTGCGCCCCGGCTGCGGCAGCCTCGGCGGCATCTACACGGCCATCGTATCCGCGCCCGAGCCGGTGCTGTGCGTGGCGTGGGACATGCCATTCGTCACGTCCGGGTTGCTGCGGGCGCTGGTGGACGGCTCCACCGGGTACGACGCCTTCCTCCCGGAGAGCGACAACCGGCGCGGCGTCGAGCCGCTGTGTGCCGTGTACGGGCCGGCGTGCGCACCCGCGATCGAGCGGCAGCTCGCCAGCGGCGACCTTCGGGCCATCGGCTTCCACGCCGCAGTCGCGGTCGGTACACTACCGCTCGAGCGGGTGCACGCGCTCGCGGGGGAGGGGGAGGGAGAGGGGGAGGGACTGGGGCGGGGGGGGAACCCGGCGACGCTGTTCTTCAACGTGAACACGCCGGAAGACCTGGAGCGTGCGGAGGCGATGTGGCGGCAACGCGGATGATGTCGATCATCGGCCGCAAGAACGCCGGCAAGACCACCTTGCTGGTGGCGCTCGCGGCGGAGCTGGCGCGCCGCAAGTTCCACGTGATGACGATCAAGCACGGCACACACGCCGCCGACACCGACCAACGGGGCAAGGACACGTGGCGACACTGGCACGAGGGCAACGCCGAGCGCGTGTTGATGGAAGGCCCGGGCCAGCGGGTGTTGTGGGAGAGGACGGAGCGGGAGTCCGATCCGATCACGCTCGCGCGGCGTTACCTCGCCGGGGCCGACATCGTCCTGGTCGAAGGCTTCAAGAGCGCGCCGCTGCCCAAGATCGAGGTGTTCCGCCTCACCGCGGGATCCGAGCCACTGTTCGATCCCGCCACGCACGACCCGGGGGACTGGGTCGCCATGGTCACCGACGACCCGAGCTATCGCGCCGAGTTTCCCGTCTTGCGCTTCTCGGACACGGCCTGGCTCGTCACGCTCGCCAACCTCGCCTGGGACCGAGCCAAGATTCTCGCGCCCTGACATGCTGACCCCGACGGACGCGGCCCGGCTCATTCTGGAGCACATCGCTCCCCTGCCGGCCGCGCGCTGCGCGCTACGCGAGGCGCTCGATCTGGTGCTCGCCGAGGACGTGACGAGCCCGATCGACCTCCCCGGTTGGGACAACTCGGCGATGGACGGCTACGCCGCACGCGCCGCCGACGTCGCGCACGCGAGCCCCGAGCGCAAGGTGACCCTCGCCGTGATCGAAACCGTGCCGGCGGGCCGGTTCCCCAGCCGCCCCATCGGGCCGGGCCAGGCGACCCGGATCTTCACCGGCGCACCGCTGCCCGCGGGCGCCGACACCGTCGTGCGGCAGGAGGACACGGAACCGGCGGACAGCGGGAGCCCGGGAGCCGAAGGCCGCGTCACGATCGTGACCGGGCGCGACGCGGGGAAGAACGTGCGCTATCGCGGCGAGGACATCCGCAGGGGCTCAATCGCGGTCGCCGCCGGCACGCTCCTCGGGCCCGCCCAGCTCGGCGTGCTCGCTTCCGTCGCCCACGGCCGGCCGCTCGTCCACCCGCCGCCACAGGTGGCATTCCTGGGGTCGGGGGACGAGATCGTCGATCTCGACCGCTCCGATGAGATCCTCGCGGGCAAGAAGATCGCGACGTCGAACTCGTACACGCTGCTGGGCCTGATCCGCCGGGCGGGCGGCGTCCCCGTGGACCTGGGCGTGGCGCAGGACACCAAGGACAGCCTGCGCGAGCACCTCGAGGGCGCCAAGGATGCGGACCTACTCGTCACCACGGCCGGGGTGAGCGTGGGGGAGCACGACCTCGTGCGCGAGGTGCTGGCGGAGCTGGGCTGCGACATGAAGCTGTGGCGGATCCGCATGCGTCCGGGGGCCCCGCTGGGGTTCGGCATGCTCCAGGGGAAGCCATGGATCGGCCTGCCGGGCAATCCCGTGAGCACGATGGTGACGTTCGAGCTGTTCGTTCGTCCCGCCATCCGCAGGATGCTCGGTCACCCGTTGCCGTTCCGGCGCACGGTGCCCGTGCGCCTGGCGGAGGGAGAGTCGATCACGTTGGGACCGAAGCTGCGTCACTTCCTGCGTGCCGTGGTCACCCCCGACGGGCACGGGGGAAGGGAAACGCTGGTGGCGCGCTTGACGGGTCCCCAAGGTTCCGGCATCCTCATGTCCATGGCCCGCGCGAACGCGCTGCTGATCGTACCGGAAGACCGCGACACGGTGGCGCCGGGAGAGACCCTGTTCGCGCTGCTGCTGGACGATCCCCATCACGTCGCGGACGCGCCGTTCTAAGTGGCCCTGCGCCCCGAGCTGCGCCGCGTGCTTCGCCTGTCCGGCTCGGCCGCGCTGGTCGGCTGCGTGTACGTCCTGAACCTCAAGACGCCCGCCGAGCTGCGCCTGGGGATGCTGTTCGTGATCCCGGTGCTGCTCGCGGCATGGCACGACGGAATCTGGTGGGGCAGCGCGTTCGCCCTGGCCACCGTGCTCCTCCGGTACCTCGTCGGCATCGACCAGATGCCGGCGAGCACGGCGCTGCCGTTTCGCGTCCTGAACGAGCTCGCGTACCTCCTCGTGGTGGGCGTGGCGATCGCCGGGCTGTCGCAGCTGCGCCGCACCCACACGCAGCTCGAGCTGCTCGCGACCCGTGACCCACTTACGAACGTCCTCAACACACGCGCGTTCTCCGAGGAGCTGTCCCACGAGCTGGGACGGAACAGGCGCTACGGCCGGCCGCTCGCGCTCATCTATCTGGATCTCGACGATTTCAAGCGGGTGAACGACGCGCACGGGCACGCCACCGGCGACGCCGTGCTCCAGCTCGTCGCGGAGGCGATGCGCGGCGCCGTGCGCGCCGCCGACGTCGTGGGACGGCTGGGGGGCGACGAATTCGCCGTGCTGATGCCCGAGACCGACGCCACCGTGGCGCAAGCCGCGGCGACGCGCCTCGTGACCGGCATCCGCACGGTGTTCCGCGGCACGCCCTCGGTGACGGCCAGCGTCGGCGTCGTCGCGGTCGTGGGCACGGAAGCGGGAACCGACGAGCTGCTCCGCACGGCCGACGAAGCGATGTACGAGGCGAAGCGCGGCGGCAAGGATCGCGTCGTGCAAGTGGCGATGTGACGGAATGCTGAAGACGCTCCAGGAGCTGTTTCTCGTCTTCACTTCCGTGCTATTCATCGTCGACCCGCTCACGGCCGTGCCGACGTTTCTCGCGATGACCCAGCGGGACGCGCCCGCCGTGCGTCGCCTCATGGCACGGCGCGGGGCGTGGACCTGCGCCATCACCCTCACCGCGTTCGCGCTGGGCGGCAGCCTCATCTTCAAGCTGTTCGGCATCACGATCGGCGCGTTCAAGATCGCGGGCGGCGTGCTGATCGGGCTCAATGCCCTCGACATGGTGCAGGCGCGCCGCAGCCAGCAGCGGGAGACGCCGATCGAGAAGGCCGAGGGCATCGAGAAGGAAGACGTGGGCATCATACCGCTCGGCGTTCCCATGCTCGCGGGACCGGGCGCCATCTCCACGGTGATGGTGCTGGCCGGCGCTTCCAAGACCGCCGTGACCACGCTCGGGGTATACGCGGCGATCGCCCTGACGGCGTTTCTGAGCTACGTGACGCTGGCCGCCGCCACGCGGGTGGAGCAGCGGCTGGGACAAACGGGGATGCGCATCCTGACGCGTTTGATGGGGCTCGTCCTCTGCGCAATCGCGGTGCAGTTCATCGTGGACGGAATCAAGATGGCGGGGCTCTGAGAGCCCGACCGAGCTGATCAGACGGCAGGCTCGCGCGCGCGTCGCCGGCGGCGGTCCGCGTGATCCCGCCGCTCCACCTCCGACCGCCGCGTGACGCCCGAGCGGCGATCGCTGCCGCCGCGCCGCTCGACCTCAACCGGCGCCGCCTCGCGTCGTCGCTCGCGCACGATGCGCCGACCCGCACTCTCCCGTCGGTCTATCAGACGCCGCCGCATATTGAGCCGTCAGCTCGGTTCCGTGACTCGACCGCTGCCAAGTGGCCTGCAGGTCCCGCGCCACAGGAGGGTCTACACTACCGCGTTGTACGAGTTGGAGATGTCGCGTGACCCGAGTCCTGGGTCACGTCCCATGCCCTAGAAGTGTGCAGGCGCCTCACTTCCTTGGTGCAGCGGGTGAGGCGTCGGGGTCCCATGAAGATGTCGTAGGGCCCGCTCCCCACCGTCGCAGGGCTTACGAGGCGATCCGACCGAGAAACGCGACCAAGCCCCACTTGAGGAAGCTTACGATGGTCCACGCCCCGCCCACGGCGCCGACCGCCGCCGGGCCTGACACTTGCTTTCGGTCAACGAGCGCCATCACCACGACGACGCACCAGCCGAGCTCGAAGCCATTCACCAGGCTCAACAGCCCGTAGAGCGGCGACTCGTAGCTCGACAGGTCCATCAGCAGGCTCGCGGCCGAGCCGGGGACGAAGTGGAGCGAGGCCCGTGACAGCTCGGCAGGAGGCAGCGAGGTCAGCCACGCTCCCTGTACCATCCACCCGACGAGCGGGAGGAGAGACGCCCACAGCGCCGCGCGAAACACCAGGCCCAGGCGCACGTCGACGAAGAGCAACAGCAGGGCGAGCTGCACGGCGAGGGCCATGAACGCGGTTCGCGCGAGGAAGACCAGGGGGCCGAGCGCATAGCCCCACAGGCGGAGGCGGCGCGTGAGGTCGAAGTAGTCATCGATGCGCGAGGCATCCAGCCGCTCCCCGAGCAGCCGCTGATATAGGTCCCGCGTCAGCACGTCCTCGTTGTAGAACCACGATGCGAGCAAGTTCGCCGCCGCCACGAGCGCGAACAGCTGCCACGTCTCGAGCCGCCACGTGGGACTCGCAGCGGTCACGCCGCTGGTCGGCGCCGCCGGCATCGCAATGTGTTCCATCGCCGCGCCGCCGCCCGCCCTACACCGCCACCGCCGTCGAACCCTCCTGCAACCCGCACAGCGCCGCCAGGCGTCCGCCGTGATCGAGGAGCTCGCCGGGGGTCCCGTGCTCGGCGATCCGTCCCCCGCCGAGCACGTACACGTAGTCCGCCCGAAGCAGCGTTGGCAGGTTGTGAGAGATCAAGAGCACCGCGTGATCCCGCGCGTACCGCTGCAGCGTCTCGAGAATCCGACCGGCGACGTCGACGTCGAGCGCGCTGATACCTTCGTCCAGAATGAGCACGGCAGGGTCGGTCAGCAGAGCCCGCAGCAACCCCATCACCTGTCGCTCGCCCGACGATAACCGCTGCCCCTCCTCACCGACCGGGGTCAGCAATCCGGCCTCGAAGCGATCGAGGAAGGACGCCACGCCCAGCTGCGACAGGCGCAGCTCGAGCGCGGCCGGGCCCGGCACGCTCCGGCCCAGCAGCACGTTGTCAGCGAGCGTGCCGTGGAACACCTTCACCTGCTCCGGCACGACGGCAAGGTTGCGGCGGTAATCGGACAGGTCGAACCGTTCCGCCGGCGTCTCGTCCACCCGCAGCGCCCCGTCGGTGAGCGCGTACTTGCGTTGCAGGATCTTGACGAACGTGCTCTTGCCGGCGCCGCTCTCTCCCCACAAGCCGGTGATACGACCACGGGGAATCCGCAACTCCAGGCCATCGAACAGGACGCGGCCCCGCGGCCAGACGAACCGGCCGCCACGCACGTCGAGGGCATCCGCCAGCACGAACCGCTTGCTGCCAGGGCTCCGCTCCGACTCGACCAGCATGAGGTCCATCAGACGCGCGACGGCCACAGCCGCCCCCTGCAACGAGACATTGGCGTCCACCAGCCGATGGATCGACGGCAGCATCCCGCCGAGCAGCGAATAGGCCGCCATCATTTGACCGAGCAGCACCTGCTGCCGGATCACCAGCACCGCCCCGAACACGAGCGCCGCCATGATCAAGACGCCCCCAGCCAGCTCCGCCTGCAGCGACACGGCCGCCTGGGTCCGGCCCAGACGCTCAGTCCGGTCCTGGAACTGCCCGAACTGGGCCGCATTGCGAGCGGCGAATGCGTCGGCGGCGTTGAAGCCGATGATCTCCTCGATTCCGGTGAGGCCGTCGATGTAGGAGGCTTCGATGCTGGCATAGCCCCGCATGACGTCGTTCTGCTGGGCGCGCATCCGGCGAACCGCACGCGCGAGGATCGCCCCGTATGCCGGGACGGCGGCGAGCGCCATCCACCCCAGGGCCGGAGCGAACGCGAAGACCAGGCCCAGGGACCCGATCACGATGAGCCCATCAATGACCGTGGTGCCCACGATCTGGAGCAGGGCGCTCTGAATCTTCACGCCGTCGTTCACACGGGCGGTGATATCGCCGGTACTCCGGGTATCGAAGAACCTCAACGGCAGCCGGAACACGCGTCGCAGGAAGTCCGCATTCACCCGCAGACTGACTCGCTTGTTGAGCTCGACGAGGAAGCGCTGTCGGAGATAGCCCGCGCCCGCCCGCAGCAGCAGCAGCATCAGCAGGGCGAGGCCGATGGAGAGGATCTTCTCGTAGCTCTTCGCCGGGATGAGGCGGTCGATCAGCCACTGCACGAAGACCGCCGTCAACAGCCCGAGCCCTGTGTACACGGCGCCGAGGAACAGCGACTGGACGAGCCACGTCTGCTCGCGATCGAAGTAGGCCGCAATCCAGGGCAAGGCACGCGGCGCATGGGTGCGCGCCAGGCGATCCGTCGGGGCGAGCAGCACCACGGCCCCCGTCTTCCAAATGTGTGCGAACTCCTGGCGGCTGAGGCGCCGCACACCACTCGCCGGATCGCCGAGCCAAACCCCTCGCGAATCGATGCGGAACACCACCACGAAGTGCTGCAGCCCGCTCTCCGACGCGACGTGGGCGATGCACGGCATCGGTTCCCGCATCAAGGCGTCGTAGTCGCCCGCCGCTCCCGCGGCTCGGAACCCGAGCGTGCCGGCGGCCTCCACCAAGCTGAGCATGCAGCTGCCGCGCGCGTCGGTGCGCGCGAGCTGTCGTACCTGGGCTAGGCTGGCGTCACCGCCCCAGTGCCGCAGCACAGTGAGGAGCGCCGCCGGACCGCAATCCGCTTGATCGTATTGCCGGACCACGCGGTAGCGAGGCCACAGCCGCCGCCACATGGTCGCGCGGAGCCCCCCGTGGCGCGTGCGCTCGGTCACCACAGAGTCAGGCGGTTTCTTCGGAACCGGGCGACCCCGAGCGCCAAGGCGACGGCGGCGGCGGCGACGAGCAGCCCCGCGACGGGGAGGAGCCCCCACCACCCCAGACTGGTGGCCCAGGCCCCCACGCGCGCTTTCCACTCCGCCGACAGAAACCGGAGCGCCACGTACGGGAGGAACCCCAGCGCCGTGAGCGAGAGCATCAAGCGTTGCTGCGCCTGGCGCACCGTGCCGGCCCGAAGCGACACGAGAACGCCGACGGCCGCGACGACGACCGCCACGAGCAGGCTGAACCCGAGGCCCACGAGTACGGGTAGCCCTACCTCCGCAGCCTGGGCACCGTGCACCACGCGGGATGTGACCAGTCCGGCGGCGAGGAAGAGGACGGCGGCACCCCACGCGTAGGAGACCGCCGCGGCGACCTTGCCCAAGAGAATCCCGCGGTCGGACAGGCAGCTTGCGAGCAGGGTCTCCAGGGTGTGGCGCTCCCGTTCCCCGGCGAACGCATCGACCGCCACCGACGCGGCCGTCAGGGCCGCGAGAAAGCTCGCGAGGGTGGGTCCCTGCCACGACGTCCCGAATGGTGCGCCGAGGACGACGCCCCCGAACCAGGCGCCCAGCAAGCACACCCCCACGGCGAACGCCGGCGAGCCGCGTTCGTAACCCGGGCCCGCCCGCCACAACTCGCGCCACTCCTTCCAGAGCACCACGCTTGCGTCGTGGCTCACGAAGGCTCCTTCATCAGCTCGATGAACACCTCCTCGAGCGTGGCCCGACCCTGGTGCACCTCTTCGATCGCGGCGCCGCCTTGGGCCAGCTGCGCCACCAGCCGGGGCGTCTCCGTCGGATCAGTAAGGTCCACCACCAGTTGCCCGTCGCGCAGGGCGGCCGCGGCCACGGCCGGCAGCCGTCGTATTGTGGCCAGTAACTCGGGCGTGAAGCCGCGCCCGGCGACCCGCACCTGGCCGCCCGTCCGCAGCGCGCGCAGGTCGTCCGGCGCACCGGTCGCGAGCAGGCGTCCCTGCCGAATGATCGCGATCCGCTGGCACACCCTTTCCGCTTCGGCGAGGTTGTGCGTCGTCAGGAACACCGTGACGCCGTCTCGAGCGGCGAGGGCGGCGATGGTCTCCCGCAGCGCGACGGTGGCGAGCGGATCGAGGCCGGCGGTAGGCTCGTCGAGGAACACGAGCTCGGGACGGGGCAGCAGGGCGCGGGCAATGGCGAGCTGCTGTCGCATTCCCCGGCTCCACCGTGACACCCGCTCACTGCGCCGCTCCCAGAGCCCCCCGCGCGACAGCAGCTCCCGGATACGTGCCTCGCGCTCGGCGCGCGGCAGTCGCCACGCACGGCCGTAGAACTCGAGATTGTCGACGGCGCTGAGACGCTCGTACAGGCCGGAGTGCTCGAGCAGCGCCCCACAGCGCCGCCGCACCGCGTCACCGGCGTGCGCTACGTCGCACCCGAGCACGTGAGCGTGGCCCGCGTCCGCGGAAAGCAGGCCGAGCAACACGCGGATCATCGTCGTCTTGCCCGCACCGTTCGGGCCGAGCAACCCGAAGACGCTGCCGGCCGGGACAACAAGGGACACCCCGTCAAGTGCGCGGAGCGTGCCGAAGTGGCGCGTGAGCGCCTCGGTCTCGATCGCGACAGGAGCCTCGGCCATCACTCCTTGGGACGGCGGCGAACGGCGCGGGCGACACGACACCGCCGCCCGCGCCGGTCCTGCGGCCGATTGCACTAGGTGGTTGCGCAGACGGCTGCGGCTGCCTCCACAAGATACATGGTCGCCAGCGGGAAGAAGAACCACGACGCCACGGCAGCCCCCACGACGACTCCACACTCCGTGCTGAGGCCACCTTGGATCGCCCTCATCTGCGCCACGTCCAACGGCTGCATGCTGTCCTCCTCTCTGTAAGGATCGCGGGTCAGCCGGAACATCGGGCTACTCGAACGCGGCGCCACACGTGCCGATCGCCGCCAAGTCGAGGAGAGGATCCAGGCCGAAGCTTGCCGCCGCCGCGATCAACGACACCCCGCACAAGAATCCACCCCAGAATGTCCCTCCTTCCAACCGTCTCATCTCCCGCGTGGTGAGCGCCCGCATGGTAAGCCTCCTGGTGATGGGGTTGCCAACACGCCGGACCGCTCGTCCCCGCAGCCCGCGGGAACAGCTTCGCGGCCCCGGCCGGAATCACGCACGGCATCCTTCGCAAGCATCGCCACGATGAAGCCGAGCTTCGTCTCCCCGACGACCTTGTGCCGCAGCCTGCCGTGCGCGTCGAACAGGAACAGCGCCGGCACCCGCGCGGTCCCGAACGCCCGCTCGAACTCCGCGGAGGGAACGGTCCCCCACGTGATGCGATCCGAACTCGTCAGCCCAGGCCACGCCGCGGCCAGCTGATCGTATGGCAGCGAACCCTCACCGGTGAGCAGGTAGATCCGCACGCGCCCGAGGCCGGCGACGTTGCGGCTCAGCAGTCCGAATTCGTACTGGCAGTGCACGCAGCGGTTCTGAAACCACACGACCAGCACAGCACCTTGCCCGTCCGCTTGCAGCCGGTAGGCGCCGCCGCGACCGCGAGCTGCGATGTGGGGAAGCGGGGCGCCGACGGGCAGCGGATTCGGACGAACTGCGCGACCCGTGAGCCATACAGCGCCGCCCGCGAGCGAGGAAAAGAATGCGACGGCTGCCACCTTGCGCACTTCAACCCTGTGCGATTGTGAGAACATGCAACAACGTGCCGTCAGTCGAAGCGGAACGAAATTGGGTAAGTCCCCGGTATCGCGGTCAGGACATTCCCTGAGCCGAGAGGGTGCAGGGGGGAGAGGTCTTAGGGCGGGACCAGCCCCTGACGGATGGCGTAGCGGACGAGTCCTGCTGTGGCGTGGATGTTGAGCTTCCGCATGATCCGCGTCCGGTGGCAGTCGGCGGTCTTCACGCTGATCCTGATCGTAGCGGCGATCTGACGGGTAGTCTGCCCCTCCGCCACGAGCTGCAACACCTGGCGCTCGCGCGCCGTCAGCGCGGGGGGCACGGGGCCGCCCGCAGCCCGGAGGGCTTGCAGGACGGTCCGGGACACGACCGGGCTGACGTACAGGCCGCCACGACTCACTTCGTGGATCGCCTGGACCAGATCCTGCACGGGTTGCGTCTTGACGACGAACCCGCGCACGCCGTCCCGGATGGCGTCGCGCACGTAGTGATCTTCGCTGTACATCGTGAGCAGAACGATCCCGACGCCGTCGCAGGTGCGCGCGATCTCGTGCGCTGCGTCGACGCCATTCAGCACCGGCATGACGACGTCGAGCACCGCCACATCGGGGTGGTGCTCGCGGGCAAGGTTCACCGCCGTCCGCCCGTCACCCGCCTCCGCGACCACCGAAAAGCCGTGCCGCTCGAGCAGGGCCCGCAGACCCTGGCGCACCACCGCGTGGTCATCGGCGAGAAGGACGCGTTCCATGATGCCACCCACCCCGTAGCCCGGACGAGTCGAATGGACTGCCCGAAAGCATCGGGTGACGCCCTCAACAGAGCGTCAACTCTCACATCCGCCTGTACTTGGGCCCGCTGCCGCCCTCACGGGGCGTCCAGCGCGGTCCCAGCACGTCGGTCGCCTTGCAGTCGATGCAGTTGGGGGCGTTGACGCGCAGGAGGGGCGCAGCATGCCGCGCCCCTACCGGAACGACCTCGTACACGGCTGCCGGGCACATGCGCGCGTAGAGCTCCGCGAGTTCCGACGGCACGTCCGTCCCCACCACGAGGTGCGGCGGGACCGTGTCGCGGGTCGCGTTCCCCGACCTGAACACGCCGTCGACCTTTGAAAACGTGAGCTTGCCGTCCGGGGTGATGCCCGGGCTTGCGCCCGGGGTCAGCGTGCGCTCCACGTCCGCATCGCGCTCCATCGTGATCTTCTTGCCGGGGAACCGCCCCCCCGTCAGCGTCATCAACCCGGCTTTAAGCCCGCCCGCGTGGAACCCGGCCTTGAAAGCGAGCCGCATGTTCCGCGTGCGGTACAGGTCGCGCATGATGAAGGACTCGTTCACCGCGCGGTCGTACTCGCCGAGGCGGGCCGCCGACGTGTCACCGTCCTTCAAGGCCCGGTAGATCGCGCGCGCGGCGAGCATACCGGACTGCATGGCGTAGTGGATGCCCTTGAGCGACGGCACGTCCACGAACCCGGCCGAGTCGCCGAGGATCATGACGCCGTCGCCCGAGCGGCGCGAGGGGACCGAGTAGTAACCGCCCTCGGGGATCGTCTTGGCGCCCCACTCGACCATCTCGCCGCCTTCCAGGTACTGCCGGAACAGCGGATGGAGCTTGATCCGCTGTAACAGCACGTGGATGTCGAGCGCGGCGTCGCGGTAGTCGAGCCCCACCACGAGGCCGAGCGCCACGAGGTTCGGCTCGAGCGGGTACATGAAGCTCCCACCGAACGCGGTCGTGGGGAGCGGCCAGCCCATCGTGTGGACGATCCGGTCTAGCGGCCGCTTGGTCTCCCAGATCTCCTTCACGCCGAGCGCGAAGATCTGGGGGTTCTCGGACGGCACCTGTTCGCGCTCGAGCCACGCCTGCGCCAGCATGCCCCGGGTGCCCTCGGCGAGCACCGTTACTGTCGCGACAAGGTCGTTCGGCGCCATGTAATTAGAGAGCGGCTGTCCGTCGCGGTCGAGGCCAGTCGCCGCCGTGCGCACGCCCGCCACGCGTGCGCCCTCGACGAGCAGGCTGGCCGCCGGGAATCCGGTGAACAGGTTCACCCCCAGGTCCTCGGCCTTGAGCCCGAGCCAGCGCACGATTTCGCACAGCGACGCGACGTGGTTCCCGGCGTTGCGCATCGTCGGGGGGGTCGGAAGGCGGAGTGCGCGGCGCGCGGTCAGCAGGTACACGGCTTCCCGCTTCACGGGCGCGCGAAACGGGAAGTCGGAGTCCTGCAAGTCGGGGAACAGCTCCCGGAAAGCGCAGGGGTTCACGACGGCGCCCGAGAGCGAGTGCTCACCCAGGGCCGCGGCCTTCTCCAGGACCCCGATGTTCAGCTCGGTGCCGTCCCGCTTCGCCAGTTGCGCCAGCTCGATGGCGCACGCGAGCCCAGCCGGGCCCGCGCCCACGACGAGCACGTCCAGCTCCATCCGGTCGCCTGCTCCGGGAGCGCCCACCGGCACCAGGAGCTTGTCGAGCGGCAGCGGGGGCTGGTAGCGCGCCGGGACGAACTGCTCCCCGCTCCCTGCTCCCTCAGCCATGGAGCCTCTTGATCTCCTCGGTCAGTTTGGGGACGATTTCAAAGAGATCACCGACGATCCCGTAGTCCGCCACCTTGAAGATCGGCGCGTCCTTGTCCTTGTTGATCGCGACGATGACCTTCGACGTGCGCATGCCCGCGAGGTGCTGGATCGCGCCCGAGATCCCCACGGCGACGTATAGCGTGGGGCTCACGGTCTTCCCCGTCTGGCCGACCTGGTCGGCGTGGGGCCGCCACCCCGCGTCCACCACGGCGCGTGATGCCCCCACCGCGGCTGCGACGCCGAAGGCGCGGGCCAGCTCATCGAGCAGCCCGAAGTTCGCCGGATCCTTGAGCCCCCGCCCGCCGGACACCACGATCGGCGCCTCGGCCACGTCGACGGTGCCCGCCGCGGCCGCCTTAATCTGTTTCACCACTACGCGACCGCCGTCCGGCGGCATTTCCACGGCCGCCGTCTCCACCGCTCCCTCCTTGGGACGCTGCACCGGCGTGAACACGTTGGGTCGCAGCGAGAAGATCGCGGGACGCGTCGTGAGCCTGATCTTCAGCAGAGCCTTCCCCGCGTACACGGGCCGGATCACCGTGACGACACCACCCTCCGCCGCGACGTCGGTGACGTCCTGCGCCAGCGGGCGCCCCAGCCGGGCGGCGACTCGGGGCGCCAGGTCTTTGCCGGTCGCGCTCGCCGCGAAGCCGACCGCCCCGTAGCCGCGCGTCTGTGCCCGTTCCGCGATGACGCGCGCGCACGCTTCCGGCGCGTACACCCCGAACGCGGGCGCCGTCAGCGTGATCACCGTGTCGGCCCCGAACCCGCCCAGGTGCTCCGTGCCTTTCACCGGACCGGCCGCGAGCACGAGCGCGTCCACACGGCCGCCCAACGCGTCGGCAACGCGCCTCGCGCCGGTCACGACTTCGTGCGAAACCTTGCGCAGCCCCCCGTCGCGCTGCTCCAACACCGCGAGCACGTCGCTCACAGCACCTTCGCCTCTTCCCGCAGCAGGCGCACCAGCTCCGGCACCGCCGCCGCGCCTTCCCCCACGATTCTCCCTTCCTTGCGCTCGGGGGGCAGCGTCATGGCGACGATCTCGAGCCCGCCCACGCCTAACGCGATGGGCTTGACGTCCAACGGCTTCTTCTTGGCCGCCATGATGCCTTTGAGCGCAGGGTAGCGCGGCTCGTTGAGGCCCTTGTCGGCCGTCAACACGGCCGGGAGCGGAAACTCGACGACTTCGACGCCGCCCTCGATCTCGCGTTCGGCGGTCCCCCTGCCGCCCTGGATCTCCAGGTGCGCGACCGTGGTGACACACGGGAGGCCGAGCAGCTCAGCGACCATCGGGCCGACCTGATGGTTGTAGTCGTCGATCGCCATCTTGCCGAACAGGATCAGGTCGTACCCGCCGTCTTTGAGCTCGGCGGCGAGCGCCTTCGCGACCTCAAGGCCGTCGGCGGGGATCTTGTCGGCCTGGAGCAAAACGCCCCGGTCCGCGCCCATCGCGAGGGCGGTGCGGATCGTCTCTTGCGCTGCCGCGGGGCCGAGCGCGATGACCACCACCTCGCCCGCCCCAGCCTGCTCCTTGCGCTGGAGCGCTTCTTCGACGGCGAACTCGTCGTAGGGATTGAGGATGAACTTGACGCCCGCTGCGTCGAGGGACTTACCGTCGGGGGCGATCTTGACGCGGGTCTCGGAATCGGGGACCCGTTTCACGCAAACGGCGATCTTCATCGCGTTCTCCGTCGTCCGTTATCCGTCATCCGTAAAGCGCGAGGCGCAGGAAAAGGAAACCCGGCGTGCCAATCCTGGCAACGGGCCCGAGCGGCGCCGATGACGGATAACGGATGACGGACAACGGATGACGGACGACGATCAGAAGTCCGTACTCAGGCTCACTTGCACGCTCCGCGGCACTCCCGGCGTAAGCCAACGCTCGACCGGGTTGCCGGGCGCGGTCGGATTTTCGGCGAACGTGCCGAAGGTGAAGTACCGCCTGTCGAACACGTTGCGCACCATCGCGCGCAGCTCGAGCTCCCGCCAGCTCAGCGTGACCGACGCGTCCGCCACGGCGTAGTCGGAGAGGCGGCGCGTGGCGTTCGCCTCGTCGCCGCGGAGCCATTGCCGCCCCACGTAGCGCGCGTCCAGCGCGGCGCGGAGCGTGGCGCCGCCGGACCAGGTGACCACCGGGAGCGACACGCCGGCGTTCGCCCTGTGGTTCGGCACCATCGGAAGCGCGGCCCCGGGCGTGACGGTCTCCCCCGCAGGGTCGCGCGTGGTGGCGAGCGTGGCGGTGGTCTGGAAGGTGGCCGTTGTGTAGCCGTAGTTCAGGTAGGCCCGCAGCTCGGCGGGCCCGAGCCACTGCAGCGCAAGCTCGAGCCCGCCGCGACGCGTCGCTCCCACGTTCTGGAAGTAGCCGCCCGTCACGCTCGAGGCGACGAAGAAGATGTCGTCGCGCACGTCGGTGCGGTACACGTTGGCGCTCACGTCGAGCCCGGTGCGGGGGGAGGGCGCGTGGTACCGCCAGCCGAGCTCGTACGTCGTCGCCACGACGGGCTGGAGCGCGGGATCGGGGCCGAGCGCGAACGGGAGCGGGCACGCCGCCTGTGGGTCGGCGCAACCGATCTCCACCAGCGCCGGGGCCCGAAACCCGCGGCTCACGGAGGCGAACACCTCGTGCCCGCGGCCGGCGGCCCAGTTGAGCCCTGCGCGCGGCGACAGCCGCCGGAAGATGTTCAGGCCGCTCTGCGCGGGATCGACGAGGTCCTCGAACGGCACGCGGATCCAGTCGTACCGCGCCGCGAGGGTGGCCGTAAGCCGCGGGACGACCGCCATGTTCGCACCCAGGAACGCGCCCGCATCCACCTGGTCGGTGCGCACTGACTCGGTGAGCGAATCGGGCCCCCCGCCCCCCCCACCCCCCCCGCTGGTCACGGCGAAGATGCGCACCGCCACGCGCTGGTAGTCGGCGTCGGCGCCTCCGAGCCAGCGCAGCTCGCGACGCCCGAGCGCCAGCCTCCCCGAAAGCTGCACCGCCCCGCCGCCGATGCGGGTGCGGTTGAGCTGGCGCGAGTCCTCACCTACGAAGTTCACGTTGAACTGCTCGCTGTTCAGGGAGCGACCGAAGGCGTTGATGGCGAGCTGGGTCCCCCCCCGCCCGACCAGCCGCTGGGCGTTGAGGGTGACGAGGTGCGCCTGGGGCGCGAAGTAGTCGCCGCGCGTGAAGTTCGAGTCGGGGCGCGCAGCCGCGAGGCTCTCGGGGAGGCTGCCCGCCTGGAAGATCCTATTGTCGGCGCCGGAATAACTGAGGGTCGCGTCCCACGTGCCGTTCAAGAGGCCGACCTTTCCGAACAGCGTCGCGATGCGGCTGCGGGTGTCCTGGCGCCAGCCTTGCTCGCGCTCGTAGCGGGCGCCGAGGTAGTAGTCCCACACTCCATGCCGCGCCCCCGCGTGCACCTTGAGCTCGTAGCGGTTGTAGCTGCCGGCGGACGCCTCGAGCTCGCGCGACGCCGGGCTCCCGCCCCGGCGCGTCACCAGGTTCACCGCCGCGCCGAGGGCGTTTCGTCCGAGCAGCACGGAGGGCCCGTACACCACCTCCACCCGCTCCACATCCTCGAGCGGCAGGAGATCGAAGTTGACCTCGTGCGCGTCCGGCTCGTTGGCTCGCACGCCGTCCACGTACACGGTGACCCCCTGCGGCAGCCCGATCACCGGCGAGACCTGGAAGCCGCGGAGCGACACGTCGAGCTGCCCGGCGGCGCCCAGCTCGTCCGACGTCGTCACGCCCGGGAGCTGCTCCAATGCGTCCGCCAACGAGCGCACGCCGCGCGCATCGAGGTCCTCCGCGTGGAGCGTCGCCGTGCGCCCCGCCAGCCCGCGGGCCAACTCGCGCACCGCGGGGAGCCGCACGCCGGTCACGACGACGGGAGCGAGGGTATCGGTGGGAACGGAGTCGGGCTGTTGCGCGCCGGCGGGCGGGGCGACCAGAGCGAGCAGCATGGCCCCGGCCAGCAATTGCGGATTGCGGATTGCGGATTGCGGATTCGAAGCACGGTCGTCAAGTCCGCAATCCGCAATCGCCAATCCGCAATCAGTTGAACGCACTCAGCCCCGTGATTTCCTGGCCCAAGATGAGCGTATGGACGTCGTGCGTCCCCTCGTAGGTGTACACGGACTCGAGGTTCGCGAGGTGGCGCATCGCCTGGTACTCCGCGAGGATGCCGTTGGCCCCCAGCAGCCGGCGCGTCTCGCGCGCGACCTCGGTCGCCATGTTCACGTTGTTGCGCTTGGCAAGGGAGACCTGCTGCGGCGTGGCTTTCCCCTGGTCCTTGAGCCGGCCGAGCTGCAGGCACAAGAGCTGCGCCTTGGTGATCTCGGTGAGCATCTCGGCAAGCCGCGCCTGTTGCAGCTGGAACCCGCCGATCGGCTTGCCGAACATGAGCCGGGTCTTCGCGTAGCTCACGGCTTCGTCGTAGCACGCCATGGCGGCGCCCACCGACCCCCAGGCGATCCCGTAGCGCGCCTGCGTGAGGCACGAGAGGGGCGACTTGAGACCGCCCGATTTGGGCAGCACCGCGTCCTTCGGCACGCACACGTCCTGGAGCACCAGCTCGCTCGTGTCGCTCGCCCGCAGGCTCAGCTTGCCCTTCTGATCCTTGGCGGAGAAGCCCTTCGTGTCAGTGGGGACGATGAAGCCGCGGATCGAGTTCGCGTCGTCGAGCTTGCCGGTCTTCGCCCATACGATCGCCGCCTGCGCGGTCGAGCCGTTGGTGATCCACATCTTGGCGCCGTTCAGCACCCAACCGTCCTTGGTCTCCTTCGCCACGGTGATCATGCCGCTCGGATTCGAGCCGTAATCGGGCTCCGTGAGCCCGAAGCAGCCGATCACTTCGCCCGCCGCCATCTTGGGCAGCCAGCGCTGCTTCTGCTCGTCCGAGCCGAAGGCGTAGATCGGGTACATCACCAGCGCGCCCTGCACCGAAGCGAAAGAACGCGCCCCCGAGTCGCCGCGCTCGAGCTCCTGCATGATCAGCCCATACGCGACGTTGTTGAGGCCGGCGCAGCCGTACTCGTCTGGCAGGTTGGCGCCGAACAGGCCGAGCTCGGCCATCTGCGGAATGAGCTGCTTGGGGAACCGGCCCTCGAGGTAGTGCTCGCCGATGATGGGAATGAGATTGTCCTCGACCCAGGCGCGCACCGTGTCGCGCACGGCCCGCTCTTCTTCGGACAACAGCCCGTCGACGTCGTAAAAGTCGACGCCCTGGAATTTCGGTGCCATGGAAACCTCAGCTGATGGACTGCCCCACCGGGACGGAGGCCTGCGTTCCCCCGCCCCGGGCAAACGCGTATGTATCCGACGACCGGAAGCGCCCGCGCTCGGCGTCCCACCGGAAGAACGTGATGTGCACCGCCGTGGGCTCGATGGTGACGAAGTTGAAGCAGGACGGCCGCCCACCGCGCGAGCGGCGGCACAGCGTCCCCGCGGTCGAGACGACCACGCGCCCCTCGAGCACGTCGGCGCCCTCTTGGTGGTCGTGCCCGCACAGCACCACCTCCGCGCCCGAGGCCGCGATGCGCCGCTGCGCCTGGCGCCAGCGGGCGAGCCCCATGCGCTGCGAGATCTCGCCCCGCAGCACGTTGTGGTGCACCACCAGCACGCGCGCCTGATCGGCGGGCGCGGCCGCGAACACGCCGCGCACCCGCTCGATCTCGCGCCTCGGCAGGTGGCCTTTCACCGCCAGGTCGCGCGGCCGGAACGTGAGCGAGCCCCACGCGACCCCGTGCGCCGTGAGCACGCTGGCGATGACCGCGCCGGGCACCGTGAGCGTGGGCGTCAGTTCTTCGCCGAAGTAGCGCGCGTACTTGGCGTAGAGCGGACGCTTCGCGAACGGGATGAGGGGGCGGGTCCACCACCGCACGTCGTGGTTGCCGGGAATCAGGTGCACGGGCGCCGTCTGGGCGGCGAGCTGCACGAACGCGCGTGCCCGCTGGAACTCGCCGTGCCGCGCCCGCTGCGACAGGTCGCCCGAGAGCACGATCGCGTCCGGCCGCAGGTCGGGGATCATCTTCTCGAGGGCTTCCACCTGCGGAATGTCCGCGAGGGCACCGAAATGGACGTCGGAGACGTGCAGCAACTGGACGGTCACGACTCGGCTTGCACGGTGTAAGTGAGCGTCGCGTCGCCGTTCGCGGGCACGGACACCCGGAAGCGCACCTCGGTAGCGGAGAGCTTCTCCGCCGGCACGCTCGACTCCACGATCCGCCACACGCCGTAGCGCGCTTCGCGCACGTCCACGGTCACCGCCTCGGGCTTCGCGTTCGTGATGGTCACCTTGAATGACGCCGTGACCCGCTGGCGCGCGGCCATCCCGCGCTTGGGCGGCGGGATCTGCTCCTGGCTGTAATCGGTCTGCACCCGCTCGGCGGTCACGTCGAACGCGTTTCCCGACTGCACGCGGAGGTCGCGGCCCGGCGCGGTGTGGTCGCTCCGCGCCTCACCCACCAGCTGCACCCGGCCCGCCGAGTCTCCCTGGTACAGCTCCACCGTGCCGCCGGGGAGCGGGCGGTCGCCGAAGGGCGTCCCCCGCGAGCGCTTGAGCGTGTACCAGACTTGCACCGGCACGCGGTTCGGCTCGCCCGGCGACGCACCGAGAAAGCCGCGCCACGGCAGCGCGCCGGCGACGATCAGCTCCTGGGTGTACGCGACGCTCGCGCGCGGAAACAGCGCCGTCGCGATGGGCGTGCCCGGCTCGAGCGCGATCCTCGTCGGCAGCAGGTACACGTGGGTCTCGCCGACCGCCTCCTCGCTCGCGGCCGGGGCGGGGGGGGCCTCCGCCGCGGCCTGCCGCATCAACCCGGCCACGGCGAACTCGGGGCGCGGCCCGGGCGCGGCGCGGTTGATCGCTCCCGCGACAAGCTGTACCTCGGCGGAATCGACGCGCAGCGATTGGGACGTGATCGTCGCCGCCCCCGACACCTGACACCGCACACCCGTCAGCAGAACTTGATAGATCGCCTCCCAGGTCACCCCCTGGGTGACGTAGGCGAGGTCCGTCCGGGACCGCGCCCGCGACGCCTCGATCACGACCGCCACGTCCGGCGCGCTCCGCACGACGTCCGCCGGGAACAGTGGCTCCCCCGGCTCGGACAGCAGGAACCGGCCGTCCGCGAGCCGGTATTGTGGCGGACTGGTACGCACGACGGTCGCCCGGACCGTGTCGCTGCGGCCATCCGGCCGCGGCCGCACGAACGCGAGCGTTTGGCCCACGGCGCGCTCCAGCGCCGCGCCCCGATCGGTGGGCGGCCGCACCACCGCCGACACGAGCGCGACACCCGAGTCGGGTGAGAAGAGCGTCGCCGGGTCGAGCTGCCCATCGACCTTGAGCGCCAGCGTGTTGCGCCCCTTCTCGAGCGTCTGCGGCAGAGTGCGCCGCACCACCACGCGCCCATCGCTGTAGATGGAAAGCGATGTCTGGCCGGCAAGCGGACCCACCAGCGCGACGACGCCGGCCACGATCACGGGAGCCACTGACCACTGACGACGGACGACTGACGACTTCATTTCAGCCATTCGAGCGCCGTCCTCTGCACGATCCGATAGGTGAGAAGGTACCACGCCACCGCCGCCACCGCGCCCACCGTGCGGGCGGTCGCCTGCCACGCAGGGGATACGGAGCGCAGCGTGACCACCAGATACCCCGCGAGGAGCAGGGTGGTGACGATGGCAACGAGACGCCCGATGCGTGACGCTTTTCTCGCCACGTCTTGCACACATCTCGGGCACAGCTCCCCAAGACCGATGCCGGCCGTCACGTCACCGCAGCGAGCGCACGGGTGGCCGGGGCTAGACGCGCCGGGCCACGGCGCGAGCGAATTCGGTGGTCGAAGCACTGCCCCCCAGGTCCTTGGTGCGGACGTTGTCCTTGACGATCGCCGTCTCGAGCGCCAGGCGCAGCCGGCGCCCGGCTTCGAGCTCGCCGACGTGATCGAGCATCATCGCCGCAGCCAGCAGCTGCGCCGACGGGTTCGCGATCCCCTGCCCCGCGATGTCCGGCGCCGAGCCGTGCACCGCTTCGAAGATTGCCGCCGTCTCGCCGATGTTCGCTCCCGGCGCGAGCCCCAGCCCTCCGACCAGCCCCGACGCCTCGTCCGAGAGGATGTCACCGAACAGGTTGGTCGTCACGATCACGTCGAACTGCGCCGGGTTGATGACGAGCTGCATCGCGGCGTTGTCCACGATCTTGTCGTCCGACGCGATTTGCCCGTCGTACTCCTGCGCGATCATCCGGGCGGTCTCGAGAAACAGCCCCGAGGTCGCCTTCAGGATATTCGCCTTGTGGACCACGGTCAGCTTCTTGCGACCGTGCCGCTTCGCGTACTCGAACGCGTAGCGCACGATCCGCTTGCATCCGTCCCGCGTCATCACCGACATGGCCTGCGCCAGCGCCTTGGGGTCGCCGCCCACCTTGAAGGTGCGGTCGATCCCCACGTACAGCCCTTCGGTGTTCTCGCGGATGATGACGAGATCGACGCTAGGATAGCGACCGCCCGGGACGATCGACTTCACCGGGCGAACGTTGGCGTACAACTCGAACTCCTGTCGCAGCGCCACGTTGACCGAGCGATAACCGCCGCCCACCGGCGTCGCGAGCGGGCCCTTGAGCGCCAGGCCGGTGCGCCGGATGCTGTCGAGCGTGGCGTTGGGAAGCGGCGTCCCGGCCTTCTCGATCGCGCTCATCCCGCCGTACTGCTCGTCCCAGTCGAACCCCACTCCCAGCGCGTCGAGCACGTGCAGCGTCGCCTGCGTGATCTCGGGCCCGATTCCATCGCCGGCGATGAGGGTCGCCTCCTTCACGGCAGCCCGGGCGTGAGGCTCTTGACGGCGCGCGTGAGCGCAGACCAGGGATCGTTACCCTCGCCCCGCGCCACCGTGCGGAACCCGATCCGCCCCGTCCGCACGTCCGCCATCACCACGGTCAATTCGGCGGTGGCCACGGCCGGCGGGCCGGCGGCGACTGTCCGACCGTCCGACCGTCCGACCGTGCGACGGAACACCAGCCCCGCGGGCACCAGCGCGTATCGTCCGCCGCCCGCCAGGGCGGCGAGGGTCCGCAGCTCGCTGCGCAGGGGGTCGGGCATGACCTCGAGGTCCTCGCCCCGGAACAGGATCGCCGTGCCCATCTGATCGGGATCGGGGGCGATCCCCGGCGCCCGCCGCGCGGCGCGCCGCAAGGCTTCGGGGAACACCCACGTCACCTCGGGGGCCCGCGCCGCGAGCAGCGCGCCGATCACGCTGTCCGCCCGCGCGAGACCCGCGCGGCGCTCGCCGAGCAGCGCTTCCCAGTGGAGCGAGTCCTCCGCGGCGAGGAGCGTCAACGGCAGGACGCTCACCTGCTGCGCCGCGAGCCCCGCCGTCGGGAGCGGCGCGGTGGGTGCGGTCGAGTCGACGTGCCGCCTGCCGCCGCAGCCGGCCAGCATCGCGACGACGGCGGCGCCCCACGCACCACGTACTAAGTAGTTGTTTTTCAACGGATTAGTCACGGGCGCAATATCATGCTCGCGCCCGTCATTTTCAAGCGAGGGTCAGCCCGCCGTCCACTACGATCACCTGTCCCGTCACGTGGCGCGCCGCCTCACTGCACAGGAAGGTGATCACCCGGGACACGTCCTCGGGGTCGGCCACGCGGCCCAGCACCGACTCGTGCTCGGCGCGCTCCAGCACCTCGCGCGGCAGCTTGGCCAGCAGCTCCGTCTTGACGAATCCAGGAGCCACGGCGTTGACGTTGATGTTCGAGGGGCCGAGGTCGACCGCGGCCGACTTCGTGAGCCCGATGAGCGCGGCCTTGCTGGCGGCGTAGTTGGCGATGCCGAACCCCGGCCGGAACGCCTGATGGCTCGCGACGTTCACGATCTTGCCGTAGCGCTGGGCGCGCATTGGTCCGGCCACCGCCTGAATGCAGTTGAACGCGCCCGTGACGTTGGTGTCGAGCACCTCCTGCCACGCCTCGGGCGTCAGCCGCCACAGCGCTCCGTCGTGGGTGACGCCGGCATTGTTGACGAGGTAGTGCACGCCGCCCAGGCGCTCGCGCACGGCCGTGACGAACCGCTCGACCTCGTCCCGGTTGCGCACGTCGCAGCGGGCGCAGTACACGGGGACGCCGTGGGCTCGGATGGCCGTCTCGGTGAGCAGGGCTTGGGCGGCCACGTCGCGGCCGGGCAGGTCCACGTAGTTGATCGCCACCGCGACGCCGCGCTGCGCGAACTCCAGCGCCGTCGCCCGGCCCAGGCCGGTCGCGCCTCCAGTGACGACGGCGACCCGCCCGTGCACGGTCTCCGCCAGGCGCTGCGGGTCGGGACGCGTTTCGGTCGCGGGCGCCCCGACCCGCGTCGCTTCTCGCGGAGCCATAGTCCAGGACGTGGGTGTCAAGATTTTCGAACCTATGTTCGAAAGTGAACATCGGCAAGGCGCGACGTAACTTAGGCGCCTCGCCTGGCTCGTCACAGGCCCTCGGCCGGTACCCCTCTGCCCACGACACCGCGTAGGCGCCACCTGCCAGGCGCGCACGAAAACGGTCTCCCGCGCACCGGATTGCCTACCGCGAACGCCGAGCGTACGCTTAGGATGTTGCCGGACTCGGGAGGAGCACTCGACGCCGGTGACGGCCAAGCTGTCCAGGAAATTCTACGAGCAGTTCGGTGATGACATCACCAACGAGTTGGTGGACTGGTTCAACCAAGTGGATGCCACGTACAAGTCCGATCTTCGAGAGCTGAACGAGCTCAACTTCGCCCGCTTCGAGACCACGCTGGAAGCGGAGGTCGCGCAGGTGGTCGCGCGCTTTGACACGTACATGTCTGCACTAGAGGCTCGGATCCTCAAATGGATGTTCCTCTTCTGGGTCGGCCAGGCCGTAACGACCGTCGGGCTCGTGCTCGGAGTAGTGCGCCTGGCCGGTCACTGACCTGCCCGGAGCCTCGCTCATGCCGCTGAGCCGTCGCGTCCTCGCGGTCGCCCTGACCGTCCCCTCCCTGGCCATCGGCCAGTCGCCGACCATCACGATTCGCGCCGGCATCGTCCTCGACGGCCGCGGGGGGGTCGCGCGCAACACGACCATCGTGGTCGCCGGATCGCGGATCGTGCGCCTCGACCCGGCCCTCACCGCCGCGACGTACGACCTCAGTCGACTGACCGTCATGCCCGGCGGGATCGACACGCACGTCCATCTCACCTCGCACTTCGATCCCAACGGCCGGGCGCACAACGACCCGGGTGGGACGGAGCCGCTGCAGCAGACGGTGCTCTACGCCGAGGAGAACGCGTACCGCGCCCTGATGGCGGGGATCACGACCGTGCAGAGCATCGGCTCGACGCTTGATCGCGACCTGCGCGACGCGATCGCGCGCGGCACGATCCCGGGCCCCCGCGTGATCACCTCACTCGACTGGATCACGCCCGAGGACGGCGACGCGGACGGGCTACGGCGCACCGTGCAGCAGCGCGTCGCCGGCGGCGCCGACCTGATCAAGATCCTCGGCTCAAAGAGCATCCGCGAAGGGGGCGGGCCGACGCTCTCCGAGGAGCAGCTGCGGGCGGCGTGCGGTGAAGCGAAAGCGCACGGGCGGCGCGCCGTGGTGCACGCGCACGCGGCGGAGGCGGCGCGCCGCGCCGTCCTCGCCGGGTGCACCACGATCGAGCACGGGGTCCTGCTCGACGACGCCACGCTCGATCTGATGGCCCAGCACGGCACGTTCTTCGACCCGAATCTCCACCTCGTCTTCCAGAACTACTTCGACAACAAGGCGCGCTTCCTCGGGATGGAGAACTACACCGAGGAGGGGTTCGCCTACATGCAGCGCGCCGTCCCGCAGGTCCTCGTGGTGTTCAAGCACGCCCTGCAACGACCCAACCTGCGCGTCGTCTTCGGCACCGACGCCGTGGCGGGCGCTTTCGGCAAGAACTGGGAGGAGCTGATCTACCGGGTGCAGGTGGGGGGACAACCGCCCATGGCTGCGATCGCGTCCGCAACGTCCCTAGCAGCCCAGTCCCTCCAGATGGCGGACACGATCGGCGCGATCGCCCCGGGGCTCGAGGCCGACTTGATCGGCGTCGACGGCAACCCGGCGGAGGACATCACCGCGCTGCGGCGAGTCGTGTTCGTGATGAAGGGAGGAACCGTAGTGAAGAACGTCGCGCCCCAGGCGCGGTGAAGATCCCGACGCCGGAGGCCGACCCGGCGACGGCACGACGATGAGCAGCAACGTCCCCATCAAGATCGCGGGGGGCCCCCGCAGAATCTCGGCCCCACCATCAACACCGCCGCCCACGAGTCCAAGCCGACACTTTCCGTGAACGGGCACCGGCTCTATTTCACGAGCAACCGTCCATGGTGGCCGTTCCGCCCGCGCTCGAACGCTCATCCTCGCAACAGATTGCCTATTACACCCGCCGAGCGTACGGTTAGACTGTCGCCGAACCACACAGGAGCACGCGGTGCCGGTGACGGCCAAGCTGTCGAGGAAGTTCTACGAGAAGTTCGGCGACGAGCTCACGAGCGAGCTCGTGGAGTGGTTCAACCAAGTGGACGCGACGTACCGCTCTGACCTACATGAGGTCAACGAGTTGAACTTCGCCCGGTTCGAGGCGAAGTTGGTGAGCGAACTCAATCGACTCGAGGCCCGGATGTCCGCTTTCGAGGCGCGGATTATCCGCTGGATGTTCTTATTCTGGGTCGGCACGCTAGGGACGTTGATCGCCCTCCGCAAGTTCTAGGGATTTCTAACTCCCAACCACCGCCATGCACTCGATCTCCACCCGCGCGCCGAGCGCCAGCCCGCTCCCCGCGACCGTGGATCGCGCCGGCGGATCCTGCGGGAAGTACGTCGCGTACATGTCGTTCATCTTGCCGTAGTCGCGGATCTCCGTGAGAAACACGGCGCACTTCACCACACGGTCGAGCGAGCTCCCCGCCGCCAGAAGCAGCGCCTTGACATTCTCGAGGGCCTGCCGCGTCTGGCCGGCGATTCCCGTATCGGCGAGTTGCCGGGTCCCGGGCAGGTTCCCGATCTGACCCGAGAGATAGAGCATGTTCCCGACGCGCACCGCCGGTGAGAACGGCAGGCCCTGGACCGCGCCCGGGCCGTGAATCACCTGGCGCTCCTGGGCGCCGAGCGGCGCCGTGATCACCAGGAGCACGACAGCGAACCACATCGTAGGCTTCATGTTTCCCTCCCGTGGCGTGCGGCGACGACCGGCCAGGCGAGCACGAGACCCAGTCCTGCGGCGGCGCTTGCGAGAAACGCGGCCGCCGCACCGCGGGCTTGGAACACCGCGCCCAGCGCCAGGCCGCCCACCAAGGCCGCCATCCCCGTCGCGCCGTGATAGGTGCCGAACCCGCTCCCCTCGCGGCCGCCCGCCAGCCGCGCCACCAACGCCCGCTCCGGGCTCTCGGTGAGGCCGGCCACGAGCCCCAGGGCGAGGAACCACGCCCACGCCGCGGCGGCGGATCCGGCATAGCCCATCCCCAACGCCACGCCCGCGTAGATCAGCCACCCGGCCCACATCGTCCGCCCCGGACCCAGGCGGTCGGTGAGCGCGCCGCCCGCGAAGCTCGACGACGATCGCACCACGTGCACCGCCGCCCACAACAGCGGCACCACAGCCACGGGGACGCCAAGCTCTTGCGAGCGTAGGATGATCAGGGTGTCGGGCATGCGGAGGAGATAGAAGAGAGAGATCGCGACAAGGGGGCCGGACGGGAAAAGACGGGGGAGGACGGGGGACGACGGGGAAGGCACAACGACCCGTTCGCCGTCCCTCCTCGTCCCTCCCCGTCCTCCCCCGTCCCTTACCGCCCAGATCGCCAGCATGAGAACCAGAACGCCCGGCGCCAGGCTCCATCCGATCACCGCGCGCACATCCGCCCGCTGCGAGGCGAGCAGATACCAGGCGACGAGCGGCCCCAGCACCGCGCCCGCGTGGTCCATCCCGCGCTGCAGCCCGAACGCCCGACCGCGCAGCTCCGCGGGCGTTACGTCCGCGATCAGCGCGTCGCGCGGCGGCGTGCGCAGTCCCTTCCCCAGCCGGTCCACCACTCGCAGGCCGATCACCTGCCACGCGGCGCCGGTGAACGCGATGATCGGTCGCACCACCACGGCGATGAAGTAGCCGACCACGACCAGCGGCCCGCGCCGGGCGGGCCGGTCCGCGAGCCGCCCCGATCCGAGCTTCACGAACGCCGCCGCGAACTCGGCCGCCCCGTCGAGCGCCCCGAGCGCCTGTGGGCCCGCGCCCAGCACGCCCGTCACGAAGGCGGGCAGGAGCGGATAGATCATCTCGCTCGCGAAATCGTTGAGGAGGGAGACCGCGCCGAACAGCTTCGCCTGGCGCGGCAGGCGGCTACTCATTCAGGCCCAGGCCCCAGCGCATCAGGGTGACGGGCAGGCCTCCGTAGCGGAGAATGGCGTCGTGAAAGGCGCGCAGCGTGAACGCGCTGCCGCGGGCCGCGCGAAAGTCGTCGCGCAGCTTGAGGATCTCCCGCCGTCCCACGGCATAGCACAGCGGGTAGGCCGGCTCGGCGCAGTAGCGGCGCACTTCCGCCTCCGCGTTGGCGCGGTCCACGCGCAGGTGGCTCGCCAGGTAGTCCACCCCCTGCTCGAAGGTCATGCCCCGCGTGTGGAGCCCGACGTCGAGCAGCACGCGCACGGCGCGCCACAGCAGGTGCACGCGCTGGAAGAACTGCTCCTCCTCGGAGCGGTAGAAACCCTCCTCGCCCATCATGTCCTCGCAGTACAGCGCCCAGCCTTCCACGGTGAGCGGGGTCGTCACGTTCTTGCGGGTGTCCGAGGCCTGCTCCTGCGCGTGCACCAGGTGGAGGTGGTGGCCCGGGTATCCCTCGTGCAGGGCCGTGGCGGCGAGCTCGTAGCGGCAGTGGTCGCGCAGGATCCGCTCCTGCACCCCGGCGGGCAGCGTCGGGTCGGGGACGGTCACGTAGAACCATCCCGTGCGGTCGCTCGAATAAGGGCCGGGGCTGTCGTAGGCGGCGAACGGAATGACCGGGCGCATGAACGCGGGCGTCGGCACGACATCGAGCGGCGCAGCGGGAATGGGGGCCAGTCCGCGCTGCGCCACGAAATCGCGGGCCCGTGCCATCTCGCGCGCGTAGGCGTCGACCAGCGCGCCCGCGGGCGGATGGTCGGCGCGCAGCCGGTCCGCCACGTCCTGCCAGCCTTTGGCCCCGTTCAGCCGCGCCGCGCGCCGCGCCAGGTCGGCCTCGAGCTCCTCCTTGAGGTGCAAGCCGTACCGCCACAGCTCGGGCGCCGTGTCGCGGAGCGCGTGCTCGTAGTGCAGGTGGAAGTTGAAGTCGTCCTCCCCCAGGGCGAACTGGTCCGAAGCGCCCTCGAGCCAGCGCTCCAGGTCGCGCGCGAACGCCGCCATCGCGGCGCTCGCGCCCTCCACGCCCGCCGCGAGCCGCTCGGCGTGCGCCGCGCCACGGCCCTTCCCTCCCACCCCGAGCGCGTCGCCCGCCTGCTGCACCAGCAGCAGGCCCCCCTCGTTCACCCGGAGCGCCGTCTCCACGAAGAGCCGCACCGGCTCGACCAGCGTCGCCCGCGCGTCCTCGAGCAGGCGCGGCACGTCTTCCAGCCGCGCCGCTAACGCGGCGGCTTTCTCGTCCGGAGTCCGGTCACCGCGACCCAGCAGAAAGTGCAGGCCGCCGAGCAGGTGGGAGAGCCAGAACGCCGGGTTTTTCGCTTGCGGCCGGTCCCGCTCGAACCGCCGCACCGTTACCCGGATGTCGTTCAGCAGCGCGGTGCGGTCGATTTCGTCTTCGAGCTGGCCCGCGGCGGTCTCTTCGAGCGCGCCAGCGATGGCCTTGAGCGCGGCGAGATGGGGCGTGAGCGCACCGGGGCTGAACCGTCCGTAACGATCGTCGTACGTCTTCACCCCAGCCTGCGTGGCCGCCACGGGATCGAGATGCCACCGCAGATCGAAGTACGACCGCTCGATCTCGCGGAACGGCCCTACCGCCATACGGCTTGCTTCAAGAGCCGGTGGCACTCCTCGTCGGAGAGCACCCGGTCGGTGCGCTTCGCCGCCTCGAACAGCACGCGGCACGCCGCCTCGTCCTCGGCGTCGTAGCCGTGCGTCTCGAGCCAGTACTTCACGTTCGAAAGCCCCGAAACGGGAGAGATTTCGATCTTCTGCTCGAGCCCCAGCTCCTCCGCGGGCACCGAGCTGTACACCCGGTCGGCGAGCCAGGCGTGCCCCTTTTTCTTCGCCTTGATGATCGCCGCCGCGTGGACCCCCGTGCCGGTGCGGAAGGCGTCGGCGCCCATCACCGGATAGTTCACCGGGATCGGCACGCCGACCGCCTCGGCCACCAGGCGACAGTACTGGGGCAGCTTGGAAAGATCCCGGCGATGCGCGCCGAGCAGCTGCAGGTTCACGATCAGCAGGTCCATCTCCGCGTTCCCGACCCGCTCCCCCACCCCGAGTGCCGTGGCGTGCACACGGTCGACGCCGGCCTCGATCGCCGCCAAGCAGTTCACGAGCCCCATGCCGCGATCGCGGTGCCCGTGCCAGTCGATCTTTACGCCTTTTCCCTTCACGATTTCATCCTTTACGAATTTCACCAGCGCTTTCACGCCGTCCGGTGTGGCGTGTCCGACCGTGTCGGCCAAGCAGATCCGCGTCGCACCGCAGTCGATCGCCGCGCCGTACAGCGCCTTGAGTGCCTCGGGCTTCGCGCGGGTCGTGTCCTCGGTGACGTACATGACCGGAAGGCCGTGCTTCACGGCATACGTCACGGCTTCCTCGGTGGATTCGAGGATCCGATCCAGGGTCCAGTCCTCGGCGTACTGCCGGATGGGGGACGAGCCGATGAAGGTGGCGGCCTCGAGCGGGACGCCCAGCTCGTCCGCGACCCGCACGATCGGCTCGATGTCGGCGATCACGGTGCGCGCGGCGCAGTTCGGGGCGATCGGCAGCTTGGCATCGCGGATCTCCCGGGCGAGCGCCCGCACCTGCTCCACCACCCGCGGGCCGGCGCCCGGCAAACCGATGTCCGCGGCCGCGATCCCCAGGTCGGCCATGAAGTGGAGCAGCCGCCGCTTGACCTCGAGAGACGGGTCGCGGACGGAGGGAGACTGCAGGCCGTCGCGCAGCGTCTCGTCGTTCAGGTCGACTCGGGCCCGTGACCAGTCGAACGCGGCCTTCCCCCCGGCCGTGTTCCAGTCGTGGATCAGCTCGCGCTCGTCCATCATCCTAGTGTGACCCTCTCGCCGGACATCGTCAAGCAAGTTAGTGTGAAGGCGTGGATCAGACCATCTCCAGACTGCTCGCGCACGAGCGCATCCGCGCGGCGCGTCACCACCTCGAGCGCACCGAGGAGATCACGCTCGCCCGCCAAGCCGCGCTGTCGGCCGTCCCCGCGCCCACCGGCGCCGAAGGCCCGCGCGGCGCGCGCGTGGCGGAACTGTTCCGCGAAGTCGGCCTGCGGGACGTCACGGTCGACGAAGTCGGAAACGTACACGGCTGGTTTGTAAGGGAGGGGGGACGAGGGACGGGGAACGGGTCGGCGCCGGTAGTCCTGGCTGCACATCTCGACACCGTGTTCGGTCCCGACGTCGCAGTCGCAGTCGAGCGGCGCGGGCAACGGCTCGAAGGGCCGGGTATCTCGGACAACGCGCGCGGCCTCGCGGCCCTCGTGGCGGTAGCGGAGGCATTCGTCGCGACCCGCGTCCCCGCGGCGCGGCCCATCCTGTTCGCTGCGACGGTCGGCGAAGAAGGGTCGGGGGATCTGCGGGGGGTGAAGTACTTGCTGAATGGCAGGCATGGTAGAGGGGCGCAGCGTGCTGCGCCGCTACCGGTGCCCCCCGTCGCTTTCATCGCTTTGGACGGCGCGGGCCTCGAGCGGGTGGTGCATCGCGCACTCGGCTCGAAGCGCTACCACGTCACCTATCGCGGCCCGGGCGGCCACTCGTGGGCCGCGTTCGGTGTCGTCAACCCCGCGAACGCGGTGGGTCGCGCCGCCGCCCTGCTCGCCGATCTGCCCACTCCGGCGGCCCCCGCCCCCCGCACTACGTGCGCCGTGGTGCGCCTGGGCGGCGGCACGGGCCTGAACTCGATCCCTCAGGAGGCCTGGCTCGACCTCGACCTGCGGAGCGAGGACCCCAAGGCGCTCGCGCAGCTCGACGTCACGGTGCGGGCCGCGCTCGAGCGGGCGCTGGACGACGAGACTCGCCGCCGCGCGACCGGCACTGCGCCGCTGCGCCTCGAGATCCAGCTCCTGGGCGACCGGCCCTGCGGCGTCACGCCGCGCGCCCACCCACTGGTTCATGCTGCGCTCGCCGCCAACCGCGCGTTGGGTCGCGACGCCGAGCTGGCGAGTGCGTCCACCGACGCCAACGTGCCCATCGCCCTCGGCGTCCCCGCGATCGCCCTGGGAGGGGGCGGGAAAGCCGGCGACGCGCATCTCACCACGGAGTGGTACGAGAACGCGGACGGGGCCCTCGGCCTGGTCCGCGCCCTGCTCGTGACCGCGGCGATGGCCGACGTCGTCTAGGAGCCGGGGCGCTCCTGCAGGAAGCGCGCGATCCTCGTGACGAGGCGCCGCGGCGCGAAGCGCTCGGACTGGACGAGCAGCTTGTTCCCGAGGCCGGGGACCACGAGCCGCTTCCCCTTCATGAGACCGGTATAACCCACTCGCGCCACCGCCGCCGCGTCCATCAGCAGCGGACTGCGCGACATGAGCCGCGTCCCCTCCATGCCCGCGCGCGCCTGAAAGCCGGTGGGCACCGGGCCCGGGCACAACGTCGTCACCGTCACTCCGCTGTCTCCGAGCTCCTCGGCGAGCGCCTCAGAAAAGGACAGCACGTACGCCTTGGACGCGTAGTACACCGCCATGAACGGGCCCGGCTGGAACCCAGCCGTGGAGGCGACGTTGAGGATCCGCCCCGCCCGGCGCGCGAGCATGCTCGGGAGCAGGAGCTTGGTCAGATGCGTCAGCGCGACGACGTTCACCTGCAGCAGGTCCAGTTCGGTCCGGAGATCCGTGGTCGCGAACGGGCCGTAGGTGCCGTAGCCCGCGTTGTTCACGAGCACGTCCACCTCGAGCGCCGCCTGTTTCAGCATCTCGGCGATCGCCCCGGGCGCGTCGGGCGACGCGAGGTCGGCGCCGACCGTTCGAGACCTGATGCCGTGCCGCTCCGCCAGCTCCGCGCCCAGCCGGTCGAGCCTGTCCACGTTGCGGGCCACGAGCACCAGATCGTAGCCGTCGCGCGCGAACAGCCGCGCCAGCTCGAGCCCGATGCCGCTCGAGGCCCCGGTGATCACAGCGGTTCGGGAGGTCATACCGCCCTCGCGTTGCCGCTCAAGGCGGACAGCACGCCCAGGGCTTCCCGGGTGTGCCGCGTCGCGAGCAGCTGCGATGAATACACGTGCCGAACCACGCCTGTCTTGTCGATGACGTACGTGACGCGGCCCGGCAGGAAGCCCAGCGTCTTCTCCACCCCGTACAGCTCGCGCACGGCGCCGCCCCGATCCGAGAGCAGCAGGAACGGCAGCGCGTGGCGTGCGGCGAAGCGACGGTGCGACCTGACCGAGTCAGAGCTCACGCCGATCACCTCGGCGCCCTGGCTGGTGAACCGCTCGTAGTTGTCGCGGAACGCCCGCGCCTCGAGCGTACAGCCTGGTGTCTCGTCCTTCGGATAGAAGTACAGCACGACGGTCCGCTGTCCGATCGAGTCCCACAACCGGACCGGCTTGCCCCACTGGTCCGGCAACGTGAAATCCGGCGCGACGTCTCCAACGCGCAGCTTCCGCTTTTCCTTTCTCACCCGCCCTCTCCTCTCACCATCGTGCAAGGTGGCTCGTAGCGTCGTGCAACCGTCTGTCAGTGCGCCGCGCCCCCGCCGCCGGGCATGCCCCGGCTCTTGTGCATCAGGAGCAGCAGCGGCAGCGACAGCACGAAGCACGCCCCGAACAGCATGAACAACTGCTCGAACGAGAGCATCAACGCCTGCCTGGTCACCATCCCGTCGAGGATCTTCAGCGCCTTGGACTCGGCGACCGGGAGCGGCGTGCCGTTGGCGACCAGCGTGGCCATGATGGCGCTGAGCCGGTCCCGCGTTGCCGCGCTGAATTGCGTGATGTTCGCGATCAGATCGGCGCGGTGGATCGCCTGGAACCGCTGCAACAGCGTCGCCGAGACAGCGATCCCCACGCTTCCCCCCAGCTGGCGCATTAGGTTGAAGAGCCCCGTGCCGTTGGGGATCTTGCTCATGGGCAGGTCCGCGAGCGCCAGGTTGGTCAGCGGCACGAAGATCAGCCCGAGGCCGACCCCCCGGAAGATCAGCGGCCAGAAGAAGTCGGGCATGCCGCTGGCGGTCGTGAAGTGGGCGTGCTTCCACATCGACAGGGCGAAGATGCTCACGCCCGCCAGGATCGAAAGCCGGCCGTCGAACTTGCCCGTGAAGCGGCCCATCGACGCCATCGTGAACGCGCTCGCGAGCGCGCCCGGCAGGATCACGAAGCCGGTCTGCTCGGCTGTGAACCCCTGGAGGTTCTGGAGGTAGACGGGAAGCACGAACACGGTCGCGTACAGGCACACGCCCAGCACCAACCCGAACACCACGCCGACGGCGAGCTGGCGGCTCTTCAGGATTCGCAGGTCCACCACAGGGTGCTCGGTCGTCAGCTCATGCCACACGAAGGCCACGAGCGACACCGCGCTGATGATCGCGTAGGCGATCACCTCGCGCGAGTCGAACCAATCGAGCCGTTCCCCGCGCTCGAGCATGGTTTGCAGCGTGCCGATGCCCGCCGCCAGCAGCACCAACCCGACGTAGTCCACTCGCTCGGCCTTCTGCTGGAACCGCGAGTTCTGGATGAACGTCAGCGTCAACGCGAACGCGATGATGCCGAACGGGATGTTGATGTAGAAGATCCACGGCCAGGAAAACGCGTCCGTGATGTACCCGCCGAGCGTCGGCCCGAGGGTGGGCCCCACCATCACGCCCACGCCGAAGATCGCCATCGCCGTGCCGTATTCCTCGCGCGGGAATTCTTCATAGAGAATCGCCTGGGAGGTGGACAACAGCGCGCCGCCGCCCAGCCCCTGGATGATGCGCCAGAACACGAGCGCCGCCAACGTGTGCGCGTTGCCGCAGAAGAAGGACGCCGCCGTGAACAGCGCGATCGAGCCCGCGAAGTAGCGTCGTCGCCCGAAGAACGCCGACAGCCACCCCGTGATCGGGAGGATGATCACGTTGGCCACGATGTACCCGGTCGACACCCACGCGATCTCGTCGAGCGTGGCGCCCAGGTTCCCCATCATGTGGGGGATCGCCACGTTCACGATGCTGGTGTCCAGCAGCTCGAGCACCGAGGCGAGCGACACCGTCACCGCGATGATGTAGCGGTTCTTGTACCGGTCGGCGGCGGCGCCGGCGGCGCTCGCCGGCAGCGGCAGAGCAGCGGTGGCCATCGCCCGCTACTTGGTTTGGATCGTCACGACCACGCTCATCCCGGGCCGCAGGGGATGCGCCGGATCCACTTTGTCCGGCCGGATGCGGACGGGCACGCGCTGCACGACCTTGGTGAAATTCCCCGTCGCATTGTCGGGCGGCAGCAGCGAGAAGCGCGCGCCCGTGGCGGGCGACAGGCTCTCCACGTGACCGCGGAAGTGGATGCCGGGGTAGGCGTCCACCGTGAAATCCACGGGCTCGCCCGGCTTCACGTCCTGGACCTGCGTCTCCTTGAGGTTGGCGGTGAGCCACACGTCCTCCAGCGGCACGACGCTCATGAGCGGCTGGCCCGCCTGCACGAGCTGCCCCAGCTCCACGGTCTTCTTGCTCACCACCCCCGAGGCGGGGGCGGTGATGCGGGTATAGGAGAGGTTCAGGGCCGCCTGATCGCGCGCGGCGCGCGCCGCGCCCACGCGGGCGTCCGCGCCCACGAGCGCCGCCTGAGCGGCCGCCAATGCGGCGTCCGCAGCGCGAGCGGCAGCTTCGGCCGCGTCGAGCTGCTGTTTGCTCACGATGTCCTGATCGGCCAGCGGCCGGAGCCGGTCGAGGTCGGCGCGGGCCTTCAGCGCATTCGCCTGCGCCTGCTCCACCTGCGCCTCGGCCTGGCCCACGCGGGCCCGGTTGCTCACGCCCGAGAGCGCCACGGCCAGATCGGCCTCCGCCTGCGCCAGCCGGACCCGGTAGTCGCGGTCGTCGAGCACCACCAGCGTGTCCCCCGCCTTGACCCGCTGGTTCTCATCCACCCGGACCTCCACGACGAACCCGCCCACTTTGGGCAGGATGGGGATGATGTGGCCGTCCACCTGGGCGTCATCGGTCGAGACGTGGCTGAGGCTGTACACCCAGCGGCGCACCCCGAACCCCACGAGGGCGAGCACCACGACGCCGAGGATCGCGAACGCGAGCCGCCGCCGGCCGCCGTTCGCGGTTACCTCGGGCACGCCCGCGCCGGCCGCTGGGGCGGGGACGGGGGGGGGTGGCGCTTTGATGCCGGAGTCACGCCTGGTCTCGGGTTCCATTGTCGTAGCCATAGACTCGCTCATGTCTCTTTGTTCCAAGGGGTTAGTGAAGCCTCCGCGCGACGCCGGCCGCGCGCGCCAAGGCGACCCGGGCGGTCGCCGCGGCGAACCGGGCGTCGATGTCCGTGTCACGCGCGCGAACCAGGTTGGATTGCGCGTCAATCACCTCGATGTTGCCGGCGACGCCAGCCTTGAAACGTTGGCGCGCCTGGGAGAGTTCGTCCTCCGCCAATCGAAGCTGCTCCGCGGCGACCACCTGCTGGGCCTGCGCCGAAGCGCGGTCGAGCAGCGCCGCATCCACGTCCGCCGTGATCTGTTGCCGCAGGTCGCGCGCACGCACCTGCGACTCCCGCAGGACCGCATCCTGCTCGGAGACCCGGGCCTCACGGCGGAACCCGTCGAGGATCGGCACCGTCACCGCGAGCGCGACCTGGCGCGTGCTGACGGCGCCGGGCACGGTCAGGCCGTTCACACCGTAATCGGCCTCGACACCCAGCTTGGGGAGCCGCTCCGCACGGATCGCGGCGCTGGTCCGTTGCGCCGCGGCCCCGCGGGCGAGCTCGGCGCTGAGGTCCGGCCGATTCGTGAGCGCCGCGCTGACCACCGCGTCGCGTTGCGCCGGCACGTCGGCGGCGCCGAGCGTACCCGCGAGCGTGTCGGTCAGCTGGAGCGACGTCGCGGGGTCGAGCGCCAGCGTCCGCGCCAGGTCGATCCGGGCCCGGTCCACCTGGTTGCGCGCGACGATGAGCAACCCTTCGGCCCGGACGAGCTGGGTCCGGGCGCGGGTGACGTCGATCGACGCGCTCACGCCGGCCGCCTTCTGCGCTTCGGCGAGCGTGACCAATTCGGCGGCGATGCTCGAATCCGCCTGCCGCGCCGCCACCACGGCCTGAGCGCGCACCGCCCGGAGGTAGCCCAGCGCCGTCGCCTGGACCGCGCCTTCGACCGACACGCCGCGCTCCGCCCGGCTGCCGTCGGCCTGGGCGGCCGCCGCGCGCACGCGCGTGAGGCTCGACCAGTCGAACAGGGTCTGCGTCACGGTGAGCCGTCCGTCGTAGTTGTTGAAGGGGCCGATCACCGGGGGGAGCGAGAACCCAGGGATCGAGAGACCGAGCGACGCCGAGCTGAAGGAGCGGTTGAGCCACAAGCCCCCCGCCGAGAGCGACGGCAGCAGCGCCGAGCGCGCCTCGCGCACCCGAGCGTCCGCCTCGTTCGTCCGCAGCGTGGCGAGCTCGACCGCCGTGGCCTCGCCGCCCGCGCGCCGTACGGCGTCGGCGAACGAGAGGCGCACGGAGGTGGTGGCAGGCGCTTGCGCCGCGAGCGGCGCTGCGCCGAGCCATGCGAGGACGGCGACCAGCCGGAGATTAGTGTTTCGCGATACCATGGAGATACAAGTCGATGTGGGTGTCGAGGTATGCCCGGACGTTGAAGCCCTCGGGCATGCAGGACGCGAAGGCCCGACGCACCACGGCGGCGTGCATCAGCGGCGACATCGCGAGCTTCGCAGCGAGCATGACGTCGACCGGCCGGAACTCGCCGTTCTTGACGCCGCGCTCGATCACGCTGGCCATCAGACGATGCCCGCGGGTCACCACTTCGTCGTAGTAAAAGCGCGTCAGCTCGGGAAACGTAGCGGCTTCGGCCATCATCAGCTTCGGGATTCCGGCGAGCGCGGTCTCGCCAACCAACCGCCAGTATTCGCGCACCAGCTGCTCGACCAGCTCGCGGGCGCTGCCGGTGAACGACCGCGCCAAGGCCTCGCCCTGGGCGATCACGGGTACGATGGTCTCCCGCACCACGGCCTTGAACAACGCTTCTTTGCTGTCGAAGTAGAGGTAGATGGTTCCCTTGGTGACCCCGGCGCGGCGGGCCACCTCTTCCAGCTTCGTGGCCGCGAACCCCCGCTCGACGAACACTTCGAGCGCGGCCGCGACCAGCTCCTCCGGCCGGGCGTCTTTGCGACGCTGCCAGCGAGGCTTGGTTTTCTGCTTCGATGGAACGACGGCGTGCGCCACGATGGGCCTCCGAATTTAGTTACTGAACGGTCAGTAAGTAAATTCGGTTCCGCATGCCGGTCAAGGGCTGCGGTAAGTTACTGGCAGGTCACTAGTAACGCTCTGCCGCGCAATCACTTACGTGTTTGCGCGGCCGCACTCGCGGTAGAACCCAATCAGGCCGGTGCTGGGCGGCTTCACCCCGACCTGCCGCAACAGCGTGACGATCTGCCCGCGATGGTAGGACGAGTGATCGACCGCGTGGCGGAACATCTCGCGCAATGTGTGCACGTACTCGCCGCCGCTGCTCGGCTTCACCGCCACCGTGTCGTCGAGCCGCCGCTCGGTGAGGCCGGCGAGGAATGCCGCGCGCTCCGCCTCCACCGCCTCCCAGCGGGCCCGGGCTGCGGCGAGCGTGGCGAGGTCCTTCCCTTGCGCCACAGCGGGGTTCGGTTTGCCGAGCCACCTGTGCAGCCACAGCTGTTCGGCCCAGACGATGTGGCACAGCGTGCCGTGGATCCCGCCGTGGCTGCTCTTCAAGTCGCGGAAATACAACTCTTCGGACAGCTGCGCGAGCGCAGCGAAGAACTGCCGGTTGGCCCACGCGTTGTATGCGAACAGCTCCTGCACTTCTGCGACGGTCATGTCGCCTCCCGTCAGGTCGCGCAGCACAAGTCTTTGGCCCAAGCAAAGAGGGCGGCGCCGGCGCCGCCCTCTTCGAAACCAGACGGCCCGGTCACCGCCTCAGCGACGGCGAACGATGGTCCAGTCAAGACAGCCCTATTGCGCGGGGGCGCGCGCCCCCGCGTCCAACACACTGCGCTCCAGCGTGTTGCCTTCGATCACCTGGTCGTCCCCCACTAGCGAATCGCGCACCGTGCTCCGCACCACCCGGACGTTCCGCCCCAGGATGCTGTTGGCGATCGTGCTCTCGGTTACGAAGCTGCCGGCTTCGAGCGAGACGTTCGGGCCCACGGTCGCGTCGTGAATCGTCACGCCGTCCTCGATGTAGACCGGCGGCACGATCGTGCAGCGCGGGCACGGCCCCGACGGGATCCGCGCCCGGCCCCCCCCCTCGAGCAGGTGGCGGTTGGTATCGAGCAGGGTGTCCACCTTACCGCAGTCGTACCAGCCGCGCACGGAGGCCGTGAGCAAGCGGCGCCCCCGGTCCACCATGTACTGGAACGCGTCGGTGAGGTAGAACTCGCCGCCCTTGCCGGGCGGCTGCCGCAGCACGTGGGCGATCCCGTCGAACAACGTCTTCCAGTCCCTGATGTACTGCAGCCCGATGTTCGCGAGCCGCGAGACCGGGGTGCTCGGCTTCTCGACGATGCTTTTCATGTAGCCGCGCGCGTCCGTCACGATCACCCCGAACTGCTGGTAGTCCTCCACCTCCTTCGTCCAGATGATACCGTCCGCGTCGGCCGTCTTGATGACGGACAGGTCCGCCTCGAACAGGGTGTCCACGAAGATGATGAGCACCGGCCCATCGACATAGGGGCGCGCCAGATCGATGGCCCCAGCCGTGCCGTCCAACGTCTGCTGCTCGACGAATCTGGCCTTGACGTCGTAATGCTCGACGATGTAGCGCTCGACGACGTCCTTGAGGTGTCCGGTGATGACGATCAGCTCCTCTACGTCCAGACCCTGCACCGCATCCATGACGTAGTCCATCACCGGACGTCCGGCGACCCGCACCAGCGGCTTGGGCACGCGCTTCGTGAGCGGCAGCAGGCGGGTCCCCTTGCCCGCGAGCGGGACGATGACCTTCATCTACACCCTCCCGTAGCGGTCTTTCAGGCGCACGACGTCGTCGATCTCGGGGGTCGAGGCTTCGAGCAGATCGCTCGATACCACGGCCTCGAATTGATGGATCAGCTTCGGGTGAATGTGGAACGCTTCGCCCTGCGTCAGGGACCGCTCGATCAGCGTGTCGCCCTGCTGGATCCGGAGGACGATCTCCCCCGCGAGTACGTAGATCGACTCGTCCTTCTTGGTGTGATACTGCAGCGACAGCACGTGTCCGGGCTCGATGTGCAGGATCTTGCCGACGTAGCGGTCAGTCCGTGCCCAGATCAGCTCGTGCCCCCACGGCTTCTCTACACGGTACGGCAGGTCAGTCATTCTGCCTCTCCCCCCTCGGCGAGCGACCTCCCCTTTCCATTCCGCATTCCGCTCCGCATTCCGCATTCCGCACTGGGTCACTCGATCGATGCCAGCTTCAAGTGCAGGGAGGACGGTGACGTGACACACGCGGTGACGCACACCCCACACCCGACGCACCCCTCGGGACGGAGCACCGGGTGGCCGCCGCTATCGAGCGCGAGCGCGCGCTCGCCCACCGGGCACGCGCGCGCGCACACGCCGCATGAAACGCCTTGGAACGTGATGCACCGCTCGGGATCGAGCTCCAGGATGCCCATGTGGACGTCCGCCCAGCCGTCGGGCGGTGGGACCAGCGCCCCGGTCGCGCAGGCGCGCGCGCACGGCATGTCTTCGCACACGATGCAGGCCTGAATTCCGGGATCGATGATCGGCGTGCCGGCGGCGAGCCCGGCCGCGGGCGGCGCCTTGATGATCGCGTGCACGGGACACACCGGGAGGCAGTCGCCGCAGCGGGTGCAGGACGCGAGGAACGCGATCTCGTCCGCGGCGCCCGGTGGCCGGAAGTAGCGCCGCGGCGCCACCCGCCGCTCGGTGCGCACCGTCACCTCACGCAGCAGCCTGCCGAAGGTTTCGCGGAAAAACCCGCGCCGATCACTCGCCGGGGCGTCCATCAGAAGCTGGGGCTCAGGCTCACCTGCCACCGGAACGCGATCCGCCCGTCGCCCGGTCGGGCGTCGGCGGCGTAGTCCCAACGGCTGACGACCAGGGGGAGCTCGAAGCGCATCGTCCACTCGAGGTCACGGATCAGGTGGCGCGTCACAAGGCCGATTCCCCCGTCGTACAGCGGCGTGTACCAGCGGCCGGGCGAAGCCGGCGGCACGGCCAGCGTGTCCACGAGGCCGCCGTCCGCGAACGCCATGAGGGCGGCCCCCCGCAAGATACCCTCGTCGCGCCGCCACACCGAGTGGCTGAGCTCGACGTTTCCGGTCAACGCCCAGCGCCCGCCCAGGTCGGCGCGGAAGCCGCGCAGGTTGCCGTTCCCCGGCGCGTGGTACTGAAAGTCGGGGCGTACGAACAGCGCGCCGCGACTCCGCAGCAAGGGATCGGTGAAGGTCTCATACGGGTCCGCGCCCGCGACCGGGATGCGCCGCTGGCGCACCGGATCCGAGGCGCCGAGGTACGCCCCGCCGAACAGCCGCACGCCGAGCCTGGTGCCCAACCAGAACGGCGCCCGGACACTCGCGTCTCCGGTGAACCGCCCGAATGCCTCGAAGTCGTACCGGTTCGCGGAGACCACGCCGGGGCCGGGGTTCGAGTACACGACCCCCGCGCGAGCGCCGAGCCGCGCCCGGAACAGCGCGGCGCCGTGCCGTACGGCGGTCGCGACCCACGGCCCTGCTTCGACCGTGCCGGCGTCGTCCCACAGCCGGCGATCCACGTACCCGAGGTCGGTCGTCGCCATCCACTGGGCGTCGAATCCGACGTGCGGGTCGGCGCCGAAGTCGCGGTGCTGCCGCAGCGCGCGGTCCAGCGAGAGCGCTACGCCTGCCCGGCCCTCCACCGCCCAGGCGGCGAGGCTGGTCTCGGTGCGCGACATCGGGTGGGCGATGGGATCGCTCCACCGCGCGTAGAAGCCGATCCGATCGGTGGCGCCCGCGCGCGTTCCCACCGAACCCAGCACGAGGCCGCGATCGTAGCGGCCGAGGTAGTTCGTGCGCTCGCGCAGGGCCAGCGTCACGCCGCCCAGGTCGTTCCACCACGCCATCGGCACCCAGGCGCTCACCCGGCGGTCGCGCCGGGCGGTTTCGCGAGTGGGATCGTCGATGCGCAGCTCCGTCGCGCCGCGCCCCAGGAGCGCCCGCTTCTCCCAGTTGTCGAGCATGTTGTAGTCATGGCTGCGTCCGCGGGGGTCGAGCACCAGCCGCCCCGGCTTCCGCGCGGTCGTGAATTCGACCCGCTCTTCGGCCGGCTGGCCCGTGGCGCGGGCGTAGATCGTGTCCTTGTCGCCGATCTCCACCGGCATCCAGCCGTCGCCCCGCCGCTCGATGGTGACGGTCGTGCGCCAGCGGCCGTCGGCCAGCCGGCGCCGCTCGACGCGCTTCAGCCGGTAGTCGATCAGCGGCGCGCCGTGCAGCCACTGCCCGAACAGCCACTGCAGGTCGCGCCCGGACACGCGCTCGGCCACTTCCCGGAACGCGTCCTCGTCCACGTGCTTCAGCTTCCACTGCGCGAAATAGCTGCGCAGGATACGGAGCATCGTCGCATCGCCCACCACGTAGCGCAGCTGCTCGAAGAACAGCTGCGCCTTGCTATAGATCATGTCCTGGTACGTTCCGAAGTCACGGTAGCGCTCGCTCACCAACGACACCGGCTCGCTCCAGCGGTCCAGGTCGAGGAACAGCACGTCCGCCTCGAGGCCCGGATATTGCCACTGGCCCGTGTGCGTCTCGAAGAACCAGCCTTCCTGGAAGTCGCTGAACCCCTCGTCCAGCCACCCCTCGCGCCACTCGTTGTTGGCGAGCTGGCCCATGACGTACTGATGGCCGGTCTCGTGCACGATCAAGCCGAGCGACGCGCTCCCGTCCATGATCATCATCGGAAACTCGGTCCCGCCGCCTTCGATGCGGTGCACATTGGTGAGCTGGGGCCACTGATACGTGCCGAATAGCGAGTCGAGCCAGGCGAGCGCCATCACCGTGTGGCTGAGGGCGCTGCCGTTGCCCCACGTCGCCCGGTCGCCGGGCAGGTACAGCACCCGCACCACCGCGTCGCCGTAGCGACCCTCTTCGTAGAGGTACTGCGGGTTAAGCGAGAAGGCGAAGTGATGGACCTGCTCCGCGTGGAAATGCACGCACTTGCGTGCCGCGACCAAGTGTAGCTCGGGGCATGTGGGCGGGGGGTGTGAGGCGTAGTAGTCGCGCTGATAGTCGATCGGCAGCGCGGTGTCGGCCCGAGCGCGCGCCCACCCCGGGTCTCCCTCCACCGGCACGCCGGTGGCGCCGATCACCTGGTCCTCCGGGAGATCGAGCGTCACGTCGTAGGTCGCGAACTCCCCGTAGAACTCCCCGGCCGGGTACAGGGGGTGATCCTCCCACCCGTACTTGTCGTACACGACGACCTTGGGATACCACTGCGCGAAGTCGAAGCGCCGGCCGCGCCGCCCCTGGCGCCGCGGCAGCGTGGACGGCCGCGCCTGCCAGGCGATCTCCACGACCAGCGAGTCTCCCGGCGCGAGCGGACGGGGGAGCGTCCAGTGCGCGATGGTGGAATCGGGGGCGTAGGGGTAGTCCGGCCGCAGCGCCTCTCCCATCAGCGTGGCGGCGGTGATCCGCTCGAACGCGTAGTCGGGGTCTTTCAGGTGCTGGAACCGATCCCGCTGCTCCGTCGAGTCAGTGGCGGCCCACCGGGAGCCGGGGCGAAACGCGTTCAAGTGGTCGTGGACGTAGAAGTCGCGCAGCGTGGCGGGCGAGCGGTTCACGTAGCTGATCCGCTCGCGCCCCGTGAGCACGCCCGACGGCTCGTCGAGGGAGGCGGTGATGCGATACGCGACGCGCTGTTGCCAGTAGCCCGTGGTGTCGCGGACCAGGAGCGCGATCAGGAGCGGAAGCATGGGGATGGGGAAACTACAGCGGCACAGGCGCGATGGGGAGCAGCCTGGCGTCGCGGGCGCGTGGACGGCAGTTTGACCGAAAGGAATACTCGATGATGCATACGATTAAGGTCATCGGCGGAGGCCTCGTCCTCCTCGCGTTATGCCTCCTGATCGGACGCTGGGTGGGCGGTCCTACTGCGGCGATCGGAATCGTCAAGGCGGTCAAGGTCTTTATCCCGCTGTGGCTCGTGGCAGCGGGCATCAACATGTGGGTCGGGGTCTCGAAGGGCGGGTACTCGGTGGCCGAAGAGACCCCCTTCTTCCTCGTGGTCTTTGCCGTCCCGACGGCAGTGGCACTCCTCGTGTTGTGGAGATTCACGCGCGGCTAAAGACAGCGCGGCGCCCTCACCACGTAACAAGCGCTTGAAGCGGGCGGGCGCGTCCCCCGCCTTGACCCTATCGACCTTCCTCCGTGCCTTGCGCAGTCGCGGGCCCGCGTGATTGGGACCCCACTCGCGCAATTCGGACGCCGCTTCTCCAACGGCGACTCCTCATGTTGAGCGCGCCGGCCGGGCGTGCCTGACCCGCCGGCCCAACCTCGACCAGGAGTCACCATGTTGCGCCATACATTCAGCTTCGCGGCCGTCCTGTCGCTCGCGGGCGCGCTCGCGTGCGGCGACCGGCCCCCCACAACGGCGCCCAGCCATACCGCCGCGCCACGCACCGCCCCCCGGCCCACCGCGGTCGCCCCGCCCGAGCAGCTCGCGCGCGCCCTGGCGCTCGCGCTTGGGGAGCCGGAGTTCCGGGCCTACGTGAAGGGTCAGCTCGACGCATCGCCGTTCCGGGAGCACAAGCTCCACTTCCAGCGCTTCCTCGGCGCCAACGGCAACCGGGCGCTGCAGGCGCTGGCCCGCGGCTCGGGCGCGGCGGCGAGCGACGTCGCACAGCGCGCGGACAGCACCATTCCGCTCGAGCTGTACCTCCCGGTGCCGGAGCACCGGCGTAGCTGGGCCGGCGATGCGAACGTGCTGGTCGCGACCGCGATCAAGGATCATGACGCGCCGATCGCGTTCGACGTCCAGGGAAACCGGCTGTTGCTCGATCCCGAGCGGCCACCGGCGACGCCGGTGATCGCCCTGGTGCCGGTCGAGACCAACTTTGCCACCCCGCCGTCAAGGATCATCTGCTACGACTGCGGCGGGGGCGGCGGCTACATCGCCCCGCCGCCACCACCCCCTGGCCTGTACATGACGCAAGCCCATTTCGTGGACGATTTTGAGGGTTGGTTGAAGGGCAGCCCCGAGTTTGAGGTCCATGTCCTCGGCCAGAAGGATCAGACCGACTCGCTCAAGGACTACCAGTGCGCCGGGGAGCGCCAGCCGAGCCCGTACTATTTCGACCAGAACGACCTCGATTGGTCGGGCAGCGTGATGCTGTACAGCAAGACACAGCTCGACAACTATCACACCACGCATCCAGGGCAAGACGTGCGCGTGTTCGTGGTGGAGGACGACGACACCGCGTGTGAGATCAAGACGACGAACGACTTCTGGCAGAACGTCGTGAACGCCGTGGACGGCGCCAACCAAGCGCTCACCGCCGGTAAGGACACGACGTCGTCCACCGCCGACAAGACCTGGAAGTTCGCGAAGGCCATCCAGAAGCTGCTGACGGCTCTTGCATCGCTCATCAACACGAACGACGAGCTCGTCGGCAACGCGGTCCAGGACAGCATCGCCGGAGAGTACCACGACGGCTACAACTGGGTCGTGAAAGGCGAGAAGGACGTCACGAACGGCTGGATCAAACTGGAGATGCGATGATGCGTCAATTGCTCGCACTGGCGCTCTGTCTCGGCATCGCGCCACTGCCGCGCCTCGCGGCGCAGTGGAGTGTCGCCCTCGAGGCCGCGGCTTCCTACTACGGCGGAGCGTCGCGTGACACCGCCGCCGACCCGACCGCCATCCGGCCGCACCACCCGACCGGCCTCGGCGTGCGCGTGGACCGGCGGCTCGGCCGGCTGGGCGTCGGCGTCGCGGCAGCACTCGCCCGGCCGGATGTGATCGTCGAAAACAGCGGGGCCGGAGCGATCCTCAAGGGCGCGCTCGACCTGTACGAGATCGCGCCCGAGGCGACGGTGCTGGTCAGCCGGGCGAGCTCCGTGGTGGCGGTGCGGGTCCACGCCGGCCCGCTGATCGACATCTGGTCCCCCAGCGGGGAGGGCACCCGCACCCGACTCGGTGGGCACGCGGGCCTCTCTCTCGAGTGCCCGATCGGCGGGCGGTTCGCCGGCTCGATTCGCGCAGGGGGAGCGCTTACCGGCTCCCTGTTCGACGACGGCGAGCTGCCGTCCGGCTTCGAGCGGCGCGCCATGTGGCGCAGCTCGGTCGCACTCAGCCTGCGCTACCGCCTATAGACGGGCAGCGGCCCGGGTCATCCCCGGGCCGCTCGCGCTCCTCCGCCCAAGCCGCCTCACTCCCCCGTCAGCATCCTGCGCCGCAGCGCGGCGAGCTTGCGCCGCACCGAGCCGTCGAAAATCCGGTCGCCCACGCGCACGATCACGCCGCCCAAGATGCTCCCATCGGCGCGGAAGTGGGCCCGCACGTCCTTGCCGAGGGCTGCGGTCAGCCGCTCCACGATCTGCTGCTGGAGCCGTGCCTCCGGCTCCTGCGCCAGCGTGACGCCGGCGTGCACGCGATTGAGCTTCACGTCCACCAGCCCCTGGTACTGTTGGGCGATCTCGCCGAACAGGCCCTGGCGACCCCGCCGCACCACCGCCTGCAGAAACCGCACGAACTCGATCGGGGCGACGTCTTGCAGCGCCTGCGCGAGCAGTGCAGCCTTCCTCGCCTTGGCCACGCGCGGCGATTCGAGCGCCACGGCAATCCGCTCGTCGGCTTGCACCGCGCCCGCGACGGCGTCCAGCAGCTGCCCGTAGCGCTCGCTCTCCCCGCCGCCGCGCGCTTCGCCCGCCAGGAACAGCGCTTCGGCATAGTTCCGGGCCACGGTCGTGCTCTTCACCGCTGCTGCTCGAGACTCGCCAGGTATTCCGTCACCAGGCGGCGGTTCGCCTCGGTGTCGAGCTTCGCCTCGATGAGCTTGGACGCGGCGGCGATCGTCAGGTCCACCGCTTCCCGCCGCAGCGCCAGGATTGCCTTCTCCTTTTCCGACTCGATTTCCTTGCGGGCCCGCGCGAGCAGCTGCTCGTACTCCTCCCGCGCCTTGGCCAGCAGCGTCTCCCGCTCCTTCTGCGCCACGCTGCGGGCCTGGCTTACCATCTCCTGTGCCTCGGCGTGGGCACCGGCGAGCAGCCGCTTGTGCTCCTCGAGCAGCCGCGCGGACTCGGCGCGCGCACGCTCCGCTTCATCCAGCTGCTGCTGGATGCGCCGCTCCCGCTCCTCGACCGTCCTGAGGATCGCGGGCCAGCCGAACCGCCACAGCAGCCCCAACAGGATGAGAAAGACGGCGAGGGTCCAGAAGATCAGCCCGGTGTTGATGGAGAAGGGGGTAAACCCGCCCGCGTCCCCTCCTTGGGTCGCCTGGAGCACCAGCGCCACCAGCCGCATTACAGCAGCTTGAAGAGCAGGGCGAACACGAGCGACGCGAGCGCGACGCCCTCGATCAGCGCCGCCGTCAGAATCATGGCGCCGCGGATGTCACCCGACGCCTCCGGCTGCCGGGCGATTGCCTCGACCGCCTGCCCGCCGATCCGGCCGATGCCGAGCCCTGCGCCGATCACCGCGAGGCCGAGCCCGATCCCCGCGCCCAACAGCGCGTTGGCGTTCTTCGCCGCGGCGGCGATGTCCGCGCCCGACGGCTGAGCACCCTGAAGCAGCATGAGCAGGTTGACCATGTTCTCCTCATCCTCGGTGTGTTGTATGCACCACTTCCAACTTGGCGTCTTGGTGTCTTGTGACTGTCTAATGCGCGTGCTGCATCATCCCGATGAACACCGACGTCAGCAGCGCAAAGATATAGGCCTGCAGGAACGCCACCAGCAGCTCGAGCAGCATCATGAACACTACGAACGCGACGGAGCCCGCGGCGACGGCCCAGCTCGAGAAGATGAAGATGAGGCCGAGCAGCGCGAGGATCACGAAGTGCCCCGCCGTCATGTTGGCGAACAACCGCAGCGTCAGCGCGAACGGCTTGACGATCTTCCCGATGATCTCGATCGGCGTCATGATCAGCGCCATGAGGACCGCGCCGATCCCGGTCATCCCCGGCGGCACGAACACGATGGTCCTCAGGTAGCCCTTGGGCCCGAGCGCCCGGAACCCCGAGACCTCGATCGTGACGAACGCCGTCAGGGCGAGCGCGCCGGTCACGGCGAGGTTCCCCGTCGCGGTCGCGCCCCAGGGGAGCAGCCCGAACAGGTTGCAGTATAAGATGAAGAAGAACAGAGTGAGGATGTAGGGCGCGAACTTCTCGCCCCCCCCGTGGCCGATGTTCGCGATGGCGACGTCGTTGCGGACGAACAGTACCAGCGCCTCGATCGCCGCGCCGAACCCCGCCGGTCCCTTTCCCTGTCGCTGGCGCCGCTCGATCTGGCGTCCGGCGATCCGGATCGTGAGGAACACGAGCAACGCCGCGAGCGCCATGAACACAACGTGCTTGGTGGGGGAGACGTTGATCCCCAGGACGACCCAGTCGTCGGGCAGGTGAATACTCAACCCGAACGGCAGCTCCACGACGTAGCTGTCCGACGTGTGCTCGAAGATCGCCTTGCCGATGTCGGGGGCCTGGGTCAGGATCATCGCAAGAACCTGGTCTCCAAGAAGAGCAGCGGCAACAGCACGCCCAGGAACCCGAGCGACGCGGGCAGCGGACTCAGGGTGTCACGGTGCGTCGCCGCGAACGCCAGCACACCGCCGAGGGCGAGCGCGCGCACTCCCATCCCGCCGAGCCACCGCGCCAGGAACACCGGCTGCGGCGCACCCATCGCGGGCCGGAGCAGCGCGACCGCGCCGAGCTGCGCCGCCAGGGCGGCGGCGCCGCCGATCCCCGCCGCGCGCCCTCCCATCACCACCGCGACCGTTACCAGCGCCCCACCCAACCCGACCAACAGGAGGTAGGGCCTCACCCGTCCCTCGTCCCGCGTCCCCGGTCCCGTCGCTCTGCGTCCGTGTCGCTCTTCACGCGATAGTAGATGCTCATGAACCCGCCGAATCCACCCACGCCCGCGCCGAGCAGGGCGAACAGCGGCCGGGTGTGCAACCAACCGTCCACCAGCCACCCCAGCGCGCCGAACAGCAGGATGGCGAAGGCGAACGTGAACCCCAGCGCGACGTAGGAGTAGCCCTCGCCGAAGCTCCGGCCGAAGCGATTTCTATCGTCGGAGGGCATGATGCGGGCGGTAACATATGCGCTTGTGAAAACTTTCGCAAGCAACGCGCTCGGCACGCAACCTTATGTGGCGCTTGGGAGTATGATGTGCTAACCTAGGAGCGTCATGACGCCCAACCCCTCTCCCCTCCCCCGTCCCTCGGCCCCCGTGCAAGGCGATGTCGAGCTGCTCGAACGGCTCGCCGCGGCACGCGCCGACCTGCTCGCCCAGGTGGGACGCCGCATCGTGGGGCAGCAGGACGTGCTCGACGGCATCCTCACCGCGATCTTCTCGGGCGGCCACGCGCTGTTGCTCGGCGTGCCGGGCCTCGCCAAGACGCTGATGGTGCAGACCGTCGCCCAGACGCTCGACCTCAAGTTCTCGCGCATCCAGTTCACCCCCGACTTGATGCCGTCCGACATCACCGGCACCGAGATCATCGAGGAGGATCAGGCGACCGGGAAGCGCGGCTTCCGGTTCGTCCGTGGGCCCGTGTTCGCGAACATCGTGCTCGCCGACGAGGTGAACCGCACGCCGCCCAAGACGCAGGCGGCGCTGCTCCAGGCGATGCAGGAGCACCAGGTCACGGCGGCGGGGCAGACCCATCCGCTCCCCGCGCCGTTCTTCGTGCTCGCCACCCAGAACCCGATCGAGCAGGAGGGCACCTATCCGCTCCCGGAGGCGCAGCTCGATCGGTTCATGTTCGAGTTGCGCGTCGGGTATCCTTCGAAAGACGAAGAGGAGACGATCGTCGAAGCGACCACGGGCGACCTGGCCGCGACGATCACGCCGGTGCTGACGGCGGAAGACGTACTGGCGTTGCAGCATCTGGTGCGCCGCATCCCCGTGCCGAAGGCGTTGGTGCGCGCCGCGGTGACGCTGGTGCGGATGTCCCGCCCGGCGGACGCCGAGGCGCCGCCGTTCATCAAGGAGTACGTGTCCTGGGGGGCGGGCCCCCGGGCCTCACAGTACCTGGTGCTCGGCGCCAAGTCGCGCGCCGCCCTCGACGGGCGCCCCATGCCGGACTACGACGATCTCAAGGCGGTCGCGCCGACGGTGCTGACCCACCGCCTGGTGATCAACTTCGCGGCGGAAGCGGCGGGCCGCGCCGCACCAGACATCGTAGAACAGCTCTTGTCGGAAGTGAGGTGGCAGCCATGAACAGGACGGTATTCGCCCTGATCGGCCTGTTCGTGCTCCGCGACTGTGACGTGCTCGGTCCGCGCCCGGGAACGGTCGTGACGGGTACCTGGGGCGGCGACAATGCCGGTCTCATGGCGGACGACACCAGCGGCCACGTGCACATCGCGTGCACCTTCGGCGACGTGCATCAGGCCATCGTGATCGGCCAGGCTGGTCGGTTCGACGTCCCCGGGAGCTATGTCCTTCGGGCGTACCCGATCTACGTAGGGCCGTCCCTCCCGGCCCGCTTCCACGGATCGGTCAGCGGACGCGTGATGATGTTGAGCATCACGGTCACTGACACGACGGCGGACACGACGGCGCAGCTCGGCCCGGTGCGGCTGATACGCGGCGTGGAGCCGAAGATGGGGCCGTGCCCGATCTGCCGGCGCCCGCGCCGTTGACGGTCGCGCCGGTCGGCCCTCCAGAGCAGGGGTAACCTTCCGCCGTTCAGCGTGTTGACAGCGGGTTGATTTGCCTGCCTAATAGTACCAATCCGAAACGCTGTGAGTCGTCGATGGCGCCCCACCTGCAGCTCTTTACCCTGGGTGCTCCCCTCCTCCTTGCCGAAGGAGGCGAGCAGATCCGGTTCCGCACCCGCAAGCATTTCGCCCTCCTGATCCGCCTCGCAACCGAGTCGGGGAAGAAGCTCACCCGCGACTACTTGATGGACTTGCTGTGGCCCGACGCGCCGGCGGATCGGGCGCGGCACTCGCTGGCGCAGGCGCTCACGGTCGTGAAGGAGAAGGTGGGCCGCGAGCACCTGCAGGTGCAGCGGGCGACCATCGCCCTTGCCGACGACGCCGTGGACGCGGATGTCCGGCGGCTCGAGGCGTGCGAGGCGCAAATCCGCGGCCCCTTCCTGGACGGCTTCGAGGTCCCCGGTGCGGTCCCCTTCGAGCAGTGGAAGGACGAGTGGCGCGCCAAGCTCATGCCCCGAATCCGGGATTGTCTGGTGAGGCAGATGGACGCCGGTCGCCGCATCGGCGATTTCACCGCGGTCGAGCGCCACGCGCAGGTCCTGCTCGACCTCGATCCCCTGTCGGAGGACGCCGTGCGTGGGCTGATGGAGGCGCGCGCGTGGGTGGGCGACCGCAGCAACGCGCTCAAGGTGTACGGCCGCCTCGAGGCCCGCTTGTCGGAGGAGCTTGGCGCGAAGCCCGGTGCCGACCTGGCGCGGATCGCGGGCCTGTTGCGGGAGGGCCGGCGCACACCGCCGCGGCCGGCCGAGCCGGGCCGGGTCACCGAGCGGCACGAGCGCCGCTTCGAGGCGGAGACGCTGATCGGCCGCGAGCAAGAGTTCGCGCAGCTGTACGATGTGTGGCTCGAGGTGCGCCGTCGGGTGCCCCGGATCGTGGTGCTGCTCGGCGACCCGGGGGTCGGGAAGACGACGCTCACCAACGCCTTCGTTTCCACCTGTCAGATGGACGGCGCGGTGGTGGCGCGCGCGCAGGCGTACGACGCCGAGCGCGAGCTGCCGTTCGCGGTGCTCGCGGAGCTCGTCAAGCAGCTCACGCTGCAGCGCGCCATCGGCGCGGCGGACCCGGAGGCGTTGAGCGAGCTGTCGCGGGTATCGCCCGAGATCTTCAACGTATTCCCAGGAGTCCCGAAGCCGGTCGAGTGGACCGCCGAGGTCGTCCCGTTGCGCCTCGCCGACTCGTTCCTCAAGGCCGTGGAGGCCGCAACCGAGGAGAGCCCGCTGGTGCTCGTGGTGGACGATATCCACGCCGCCGACAACGCGAGCGCTGCAATCCTCCACATCGTGGCCCGGAAGCTGCCGCACACCCGGCTGCTCGTAATCCTCACCGCCCGTTCGAACGAGCTCCGCACGACCACCGGTCCGAGTGCTCTCGCAACCGACGCCACGATCCAAGCGCTGCAGCCGCTCGACCTCGAGCCCCTCGCGCCTGACGCGGCCGACCGTCTGGTCGCAGCCGTCACAACGCAGGCGGAGGGCCGGCTCGCCGACGTCCCCGTGGCGCGCATCCTCCAGGCAGGCAACGGCAATCCTCTCGCGCTCGAGCTCTTGACGCGGGAGTGGCTCGCGCACGGGTCGACGTCCTTGCTGAGCGACCTCGAGGCATTGAACACGCAGCCGGTCGCGAACGTCGGCATCCCGCGGGCGATCGGGGCCGTGTTCGAGCGTCAGATCCGGCGCCTCGACGCGTCCACGCGGGCGGCGCTGGACCTGGCGGCGGTGCTGGGGAGGCGCTTGGCGGACCTACCCCTGTATGAGGCTGTCGACCTCACTCCCGCTGCCGCTGGCGAGGCCCTCTCTCGGTTGAAGGAACGAGTTGATCCGGGCGCAGGCGTACTATGCGATAGCGGGGCCGGCGCGACAGTATTTACATCGGGGCGTGGGAGCGATCCTGGAGGAGAGAGCCGAGCGCGACGCGCGTCACTCCAGAATCGAACTTGCTTGGCACTTCCTGCGTGGTGACCAGATGCCTCGAGCAATGGACCACGCCATTGCGGGCGCTCAGGAGGCGCTCGAAACGGGCGCGCCGTACGAGGCCGAGCAAGTGCTGCAAGCTCTCTTGCGGGGATTCCTTCCAACAGCCTCGCAGGTGCAGGTTCGCATACTGCTCGCAAGAGCTCTCCTAGACCAGTCAAAGGCGGAATCAGCGATTCCCCTCCTTGAAGAGCTCGTCAAGGAAGCTGGTCTCGCGACCCGCGACATGGCTGAGGCGACGCGGATGTACGCGCTGGCGATTTACCTGATCAACCGCCCCACGGGTCAGAGCCACTGCGAAGCTGCTGACAGGGCTCTTGTAGCAGCCAGGAAGACCGAGGATCCGGAACTGATTGCCAAAGCACTCTTCGAGTACGCGAGGTCGGGGGAAGCGGCGGGAGATGAGAACCGCGTGCGCGCGGCGCTGGACCAAACCGAAGCGCTTCTCCAGGATCCTACAGCAGCGGAATTGCCTGTTCTGCACTACGCGCATGGATTCTGTCACCACCTACTTTTCGACCCCCGCGCAGCGGCAGCGTCGCTTGAACGCGCTCGACAGTTGACCAGCACCCGGAATCTGACTGAGTTGTCGTTCATCGCCAATGCCTACGGCATCTGCCAGTGCCACCTGGGCGAGTTCGCTTCTGCGAACGAGTCGTTTTTAGCCGGGCTGGATCTGGCGTTGAAGGTGGGAGACGACTCACGAGCATCTGTCATCACCGGAAATCTCTCAAGCGTGCTTGGCACCATGGGAGACTACCATGAAGCGATCGGATTCGGCGAACGAAGTCTTGCGCTCCTCGACCGCACTCCGAGTAGACCACCAGGGCTAGTAGGTTCATTTATTAGCTTGGCGGAAGCTTACACTATGATCGGCAGCTCAACTAAAGCACTTGAGTGTCTTGAAAGACTTGCGGACTGGGTGAATGAGCAACCGAGCTGGTCAGCAAGCGTCGCCTATTGCTACCAGAGTGCCGGTATCGCTCTGCTGATGAGGAACCTGCGTCTGGCCCTCGACTTGATCGGTAGCGCAGAAGTTCTCGCTCGAGGCAAGGAATGGTGTGTATCAGAACCAGGCGTCTTCGCGCAACTCAGAATATTCCGGGCCGGACACGTTTCGAGTCCGGAGGTGGCCTTCGGCATTGCCGCCGATGCGAACGCCAAGTTCCGGGGCCGCCACCCGTTCTACTACTACATGGTGCTAAATGCGACGGCCTGGCTCGAAAGGTGGATTCTTGGACGTTGCACCCCGGAGACCGAGGAAGAGCTTAAAGCCTTCGACACGCCGAACTGGGCGGGGATGCGTGCGCTGCATGTTGCTCAGGGTTTGTTCACGTAGAAGGCCCCGCGTACCCCGTCCACAGGCTCGCACCCGATCGCCAAACGTGTTGAGCGCGGGCAAGTGCAGAGATAGCAGTGCAAGACGCGAGACCAAGGCTACAACTGCCGCATCAGCCTTGGTGCTAACCCAATTTCGGGATCGTCTCCGGTGCGACGACTGGCCGCTCTGCCCAGGCGGGCTTGCCGCCTCTTGGCGCGGGGCGCCCCGTCGGCTCTCCCGTGGAACCACGATCCGGCGCCAGGAGCCGCCATATCCCGACCGACCTGGAGACCAGTTGCACCAAGCTGGGATCGAATTGTGTGCCCGAGTATTTCTCAAGCTCCTCGATCGCCCTTGTGAGAGTAAGAGCTCTCCGATAGGGGCGGTCGGTCGTCATGGCGTCGATCGTATCGGCGATCATGATGATACGCGCGCCAACCGGGATCTCAGCTCCCTCCAACCCATCCGGATACCCCGTCCCGTCGAAGTTCTCATGATGATGACGAATCATGGCTTCCACCGAACCACGGAGTCGCGCGGCAGTCGCAACAAGCTGGGCGCTTCGTTCTTCATAGATCTTTCCGACATCATGCAAGAGCGCCGCACGTTTGATACCATCGAGGTCGGTCGCGGACAGCTTCAACTCTCTCGCGATTGCAAGCGCGTATTCGGAAACACGACGAGAGTGGCCCGATGTATAAGGGTCTCGTGCCTCCATTGCCTTGACCATCAGCTCTAGCTTCTCTTCTAGTTCCTCCTGTAACTGCTGGTTCATCTGATAGAGCTGACGCACGAGGAACAGTGGAAATATCAGAATCGCTATGCCGAGTAACTGCAACTTCACGTAAAGAAAGACCAGAAGGATTGCAACAGTGCTGGAAAGTAAGTCGGTCGCTATAGCATCCTTGCCAATCCTGTCCCACGCCTCGCGCAGGGACACATCGCTACTCATCGAAACCGCAAGAGCTACGCTGCCGTGGTTGACGATGAAAAACGTGAACACGAGAGCTGCGAAGGGGATCAGCGCAAAATCAAACGCATCCAAGCTTACTACGCCGCCGAGGGACGCGTACACCAAGCCGCCTAACCCCGTCGCGAGCATATACTGGGCGGTGTTGAACGAGACTCGAACTGTGGGCTTGTGGCGAACCAAAGCCTCGACTATAAGCCCGGTCACACCCGCAACGAGCATCGGCCATGGGTGACCAAAGAGCGCGACGCAAGCGATGAATGGAATGAACCCGACCGACGTGCTGACCCTCGCGAACGGGAGGCGGGACGAGAAGGCGTCGCATACGATCCCAAGGATGGCGAAGGCGGCAAGCGCATTCCAAAACCGCGAGGGGAGTACTGTCGGTATCTCCCAGGCCCGAAAGGCCAAGAGGCTCACGGCGGCAAGAGAAACCGCGCCCACGAGCACGTAGATCTTGGCGGCCTGAAGCTTCTGACGCATGGCCTCGCTCTTTTTCCTAACCGCGCGAGTATGACTAAAGCAGGAAAAGGGCCCCTATACGGTTCACCAGGCAACCAGTCCGCTTGCGAGAAAAAGCTTCGCAAAAGCCGCCAAGAGCAGTGTCATTGAGCGTCACCCCCTTCTGGAGACTGCGAGTCGTATCGACCCACCAGGAGTGGCACGCCTCGCTATGGCGCACCCGACGCTCCGCTCGTCGACTTTTCGCTCGGCTCCGCTCTAGGTAGCGGTGACCAGGGGCCCCCTTTTGTCCAACCTGTCTGTACGTGGCTCGCCGGCTCCTAATTCATCCGGCGCAGCCCAAGAAAGTCGTGAATCGCGAAGCCCTACGCCGCCTTCCAGCGCTCCAACGCCTGCCGCATCGCGTCCACCACGGCCGGCACGCCGTCCGCCTTGCTGACAATCGCCTTCACGCCCACGCGCTGCAGCTCCGCCAGCGCGTCGCTCGGCAACCCACCCGTCACCACGATCACCTCGGCGTCCACCCGGCGCCCCGGCTCGAGCAGCCGCTCGAGCACCTGCGTCGCGTTCAGATCGGGCAGCGTGTAATCGAGCAGGATCACCGACGGCTGCGCCCGCCCGATCTCGAGCAGCCCGTCCACCCCGTTCGTGGCTTCCACCACCTCGACGTCCAGGTCGGACTTCTCGATGGTCAGCACCAGCGCCCGCAGGTAGCCGGGATCGTCCTCCACCACCACCACCACGTCGTGCCCATTACTATGCTCTAGCTCGGGCGGCACCGCCATGGCGTGCGCCCGAAGAAACGCCGCAAGATCGTCCGCGTCCACACGACGCCGCCCCGTCGGAGTCTTGTGCCCCTTCAGCAGCCCCTGGTCAATCCAGTTCGCTACCGTCGCCGGGGAGACCTGACACACACGCGCCACGCGCTGCGTACCCCAGTACCGTTTCATTGCAGAACTCACAGAACCCGAAGTACCGCGAAAACTGGAAATCGGCAAGAGCCCCTCATAGGTCCGCTCGACAGGTTTCCACCGGCTGACTCATAACACACTGTGCCACAACGAGTTAGCGTCTAGCGTCTACCCAGCGGTTGGTGGCGTCCAACACCGCCAATACCGCGCTTCTCTCGCCGCTCTCGCGGATCTCGCACGTCCCGGTCAACAGCTGCGCCTCGCGGCCACCCAGCCCGTGCACCGCCGCAAGCACGAACTTGCGATCGAACGCCTCTACGAGCTGGGTCCCTTCGAGCGCGACGGAATTGTCCGGGAGCAGCTCGT
>WNGR01000753.1_pt1 | contig 95406 bp, 90 predicted proteins | sample 5407581 | NCBI WGS metagenome assembly WNGR01 (sample SAMN13153383, study PRJNA577476) | soil metagenome | isolation source: 80 cm soil or saprolite under Garry oak tree replicate 2 | place: USA:California | collected 2016-06-15
CATGACGAGCGAAATTGTTTTTCCATTTTTAAATTCTTTTTTCCAACTTTTTTGTAGATTGAAATGCGTCTAATGCGCGATACGATGGCATAACTAGCATTTGGCGCGCAACTTGCTGCGATGGTCCCGCCAACGATCATTCAACGGGGACCATCATGCAAAAATTCGCCGGTCGCACAGCGCTCGCTGTCGCCACGTCTATGCGTTCGCCACTATCCAACTTACGGCTTCACCTCGTTGACAAACTGATTGGTGAACGTTCGCGATAGATCGATGTGACGTCCCTTCACCGAGGGATTGAAACCCGACAGCACCTTGAGCACCGTCTGCGGACCGTCGGCTGGCATCTTGCCGTCGGCGGTGAACATCGGCAACGACGCCTTCAATGCGCTGACATAGAGCGCCTTGTCGCTGCCGATGTAGTCTTTCGGCATTCGCGCGGCGATCTCCTCGGCGCTGTGCGTGTGCAGGTATTGCAGCGTCCTCACGAAGGCGTGCGCGAGTTTGGCCGCCTCCTGCGGGTGTGTATCGAGCCACGCGCTCTGCACGTACAGGCTCGAAGCCGGATACGTGCCGCCGAGCGCCGCACGCGTGCTCTCCACGTTGCGCATGTCCACCAATACCTTGGCGTCGCCGGATTTGAGCAGTTGCGACACGGTCGGCTCGGTGGTCATGCCCGCGTCGATGCGGCCTTGCCTGATTGCCGCGATAAAGCTGTTGTCCGCGCCGACCGGCAGCACCGTGTATTGCGAGCTCGCCACGCCCTTGAGTTTCGCCAGGTACTGCGTCAGAAAATTGGTCGACGAGCCGAGCCCGGTCACGCCGAGCGTTTTACCCCTGACGTCGGCCATGCTTTTGATCGAATCGGCCGCCTTGGCCGACACCATCTCCACTTCTCCGGGCACCTGGCTGAACACGACGATGGCTTTCACTTCCTTACCCTTGGCTTGCAGGTCGATCGAGTGATCGTAGAAGCCGACCACGGCCTGCACACCGCCCGCGAGCAATTCGTTCTCCGCGTCCACGCCCGCCGGTTGCGACAGCAGTTCGACGTCGAGGCCTTCCGCCTTGAAGTAGCCAAGCTGTTCGGTCAGGCGCGCGGGCAGATAGATGAGCTTGGTAATCCCGCCCACCATGATGACGACTTTTTCCGGCGCGACCGCTTGTGCGGGCGCCGCCGGCTGGGCGACCAGAAACAGCGCGAGCGACGCCGTAAGAGCTGCACGAGCCGCGCCCGAAAGGCGCGCCAAAGCATGGGGCATTATGGGTGTCTCCGTTATATCCCGCCGCCGGGTGGGCGCCTGTGGATCGCCTGCCAAAAATTCTAGAGGCGCAAATCCTTCTCAAAGCTTTCGTGGATGCGTTTCTCGTTCCGCTTGCGGGTTTGTCCCGAGTATCCTTGGCGCTGCTGATTTAAACCGCCTGATTTAAACCATCTCGGTTAAACCATCTCAGGCCGTTGCGCGCGGAAACGACACCGTCACGTGCACGCCTTTGCCGCCCTCGCCCGGCTTGAGCGTGATCTCGCCGTGATGCGCGTCCGCGATTTCACGCACGATCGCGAGGCCGAGCCCCGTGCCTTCCGTATCCGTCGACGCGCGGAAGAACGGTTCGAACACGCGGCCGCGCGACTCGGCCGGAATACCTGGGCCGTCGTCCAGCACGCTCACGCTGACCGTATCGGCGCCGGCATTCACCGACACGGTGACGTGGCCGCCGCTGCCGGTATAGCGGATCGCGTTCTCCGCCAGATTGGCGATCAGCGCCTGAAGCATGCCGCGATACCCCGCCACCGGCGCAACGCCGCTCAGTTCAGCGCCCAGATCGATATCGCGGGCCTGCGCGAGCAGCGCCAGATCTTCCACCACTTCCATTGCGAGCGATACGAGGTCCACCGTTTCCACGGCCAGCTGCGTGTTGTCGGCGGCTTCGGCTTGCGCCAGCAACAGCAGCTTGTTGGTCAGCCCGACCATCGAACGATTGCTACGGTGCATGGCCGCGAGCGCTTCGTCGAGCGCGGGATTCAAACCGTCCTGCTGGCGCGCGAACTGCAACTGCGTGCCGAGGAGTGTGAGCGGCGTGCGCAACTGGTGGGCGGCGTCGGCAATGAAGCGCCGTTGCGCCGCGACTTGCACGCCGAGCCGCGCAATGCACTGATTAATCGCTTCGACGATCGGCCGCAACTCCGTATGCAGGCGCTCGACGCGAATCGGCTCCAATTGCATCGGATCGCGGTCGGCGACTTCCTCCTTCACTTTCATCAAGGGCCGCAACTCGAACGTGAGGCCGATGCAAACCAGCGCGACAGCCAGCGCGATCATTTCGATCTGCCGCACGAGCTGCGGCTGCCACAACTGCTGCGCCATCGCATCGCGCGAGCGCACGGTCTTGCCGACCGTCACGCGCACGCGGCGCGTCGCGCCATTGTCGTACATCAGACGAACGAGGCCGACCGCACGCACGGCATGGCCTTGTAGAGCGGCGTCGTAATGATCCGGCGTATCGGGGGCCTTCACGGGGCGCGGCGGAAAATCCGGCGTGCCCGCGAGCAGACGGCCGTTGTCGACGCTCACGCTGTAGAACACCTGATCGCGATAAGGCGACGCGAATATTTCGAGCGCGGCCGGCGGCACGTCGACGCGCAAGAAGCCGTCCACCCATTCCACTTCGCCCGCGATCATTCGCGCCGACGAAATCAGTTGGTTATCCTGCACGAGGTCCGCGGTGCGCCGCGCGTTGTCGTATTCGGCCTTGCCGGTAACGAACACGTATAGCGCGAGCGGCACGAGCAGCCACCACAACAGACGCATGCGCAAACTATTGGTCATCTTCTTTCTTGCGCAGCAAATAACCGAGCCCGCGCAGCGTGACGATCGCCGCCGAACTGCCGTCGAGTTTCTTGCGCAGCCGCGAGATATAAATCTCCACCGCGTCCTCGCTCGGTTCATCCGCGAGCGTGAAAATCGCGTCGACCAGTGCGGGCTTCGTCACCGTTTTGCCCAGACGCAAGATCAGCGTTTCGAGCACCGAACGCTCGCGCGGCGTGACGTTCAGCGGCGCGCCTTTCAGCGTGAACTGGCGCGTGTCGATGTCGAACGCGAGGTCGCCGCACACCACCTCGCTCGCCTTCGATGGCGACTGACGACGGATCGCCACCTTGATGCGCGCGATCAGCTCGCGCACTTCGAACGGCTTGACGAGGTAGTCGTCCGCACCGGCGCCGAGCAGTTCCACCTTTTCGTCGATGGAGCCGCTCGCCGTCAGAATCAGCACCGGCGTCGAGTCGCCGCGCTGACGCAGGCGGCGCAGCACATTCTTGCCCGACAACTGCGGCAGATTCAGGTCGAGCAGGATCACGTCGTAGTGATTGGTGCGCAGCAGACGGTCGGCGGAGTCGCCGTCCTGCACGGCGTCGAGCGCGAACGCCTCCTGCTCCAGCATCTTGGCGAGCCAGTGCGCGAGCGTGGGATTGTCTTCGATGAGCAGCAGCTTCATGGCGGGAACGCGAAAGTCAGGCCGTCGATTGTGCCGTAAAACAAGGGCTTTGCGCGCGTCGCATGTGGTTCGCCGCATACGTTCGGGCATTGGCGGCGGGCTTCTCGGGTTAACACCCATGATTTAGCGATGGCCCAGAAAGCTGGCAGAAGGTTTGCGATTCCTATACTCCCCGTCATTCACCCAGAAAGCGCCGCATTCTCCACCCAGCGGCGACCAAACCTAAGGAGACTGCTTCATGCGTACCTTGCGCCAGATTGCCGCTGTGTCAGGTGTTGCGTTCACCCTTGCCGCCGCTTCCGCTGCCGCCCATGCGGAAAAACTCACGATCATGGTCGGCGGCGCCACCAAGATCATCTATCTGCCGGCCAAGCTCACCGAACAGCTCGGCTACTTCAAGGACGAAGGCCTCGACGTCGAAATCCTCTCGCAACCGGCGGGCGTCGACGCGGAAAACGAACTGCTCGCGGGCGCGGTGCAAGGCGTCGTGGGTTTCTACGACCACACCATCGATCTACAGAGCAAGGGCAAGGAAGTGCAGGCGCTGGTGATCTTCGGCCAGGTGCCGGGCGAAGTGGAAATGGTCTCCACCAAGGCCGCGGACACGCTCAAGAGCATGGCCGACGTGAAGGGCAAGACGCTCGGCGTGACCGGCCTCGGTTCGTCGACGAGCTTCCTCACGCAATATCTCGCGCAGCGCGCCGGTGTGCCGTCCACGCAGTACACGTTGCTGCCGGTGGGCGCGGACAACAGCTTTATCGCGGCTATCAAGCAAACCCGCATCGACGCGGGCATGACGACCGAGCCGACCGTCTCGCAACTGCTGAAGACCGGCGACGCCAAGGTGCTGGTCGACATGCGCACGCTGGAAGGCACGCGCGCCGCGCTCGGCGGCACGTATCCGGCTTCGAGCTTCTACGTGCAGCGCGCGTGGGCCGAGTCGCACAAGGATGACGCCGCGAAACTCGCGCATGCGTTCGCGAAGACGCTGAACTTCATCGCGACGCATAGCGCGGAAGAGATCGCCGCGAAGATGCCGAAGGACTACTACGGCAACAACAAAGACCTATACGTCGGCGCACTGAAGGCGTCGCTGCCGATGTTCACGAAGGACGGCAAGATGCCCGCCGACGGTCCCGACACGGTGCTGAAAGTGTTGTCGGCATTCAATCCTTCGGTGAAGGGTAAGCACATCGACCTCGCCAAGACGTACACCAACGACTACGTGTCGGCGGCGGTCAAAACCGCGGCGAAGTAACGTCCTTTCAACATCACGAGACACATCACGAGAACAGCGAGGCACCAGCCGATGAATCAATCCATGTCACGCGATACGCCAGCTATCGAGATGCGCAACGTATCGTGCCGTTTCATTTCTCCCGACGGCAAGGCGACGATCGCGTTGCGCGACTTCAGCATGTCGGTGGCGCGCGGCGAATTCGTCGCGGTTGTCGGCCCGACGGGTTGCGGCAAGTCGACCACGCTCAGCATGATCACCGGCCTGCTGAAGCCCACCACCGGCGAGGTGCGCGTGATGGGCGCGCCGGTGGACGGCATCGATCCGCGCATCGGCTTCGTGTTTCAGGCGGACGCCGTGTTCCCGTGGCGCTCGGTGCTCGACAACGTGGCGGCAGGTCCGCTGTATCGCGGCCGCTCGAAATCCGCCGCGTACGACGAAGCCAACGAATGGCTGCGCCGCGTGGGCCTCGACAAGTTCGGCAAGCACTACCCGCATCAACTCTCCGGCGGGATGAGAAAGCGCGTGGCGCTGGCGCAAACCTTCATCAACAAACCGGAAATCCTGTTGATGGACGAGCCCTTCTCGGCACTCGACATGCAAACGCGCACATTGATGCAGGACGAACTGCTGCAACTGTGGGCAGGTGCCGGCTCGGTGGTGTTCGTCACGCACGATCTGGAGGAAGCGATCGCGCTCGCCGACCGTGTGTTCGTGCTGACCGCGCGCCCGGCCACGCTGAAGAAAGTGTACGAAATCGATCTGCCGCGTCCGCGCGTCACGTCGGAGGTCCGCTACGACCCACGCTTTATCGAAATCTCGCGCGACATCTGGCATGACCTCCGCGAAGAAGTGCAGATCGGTTAATCAAGGAACGGCAAACATGTCTACTACTACCTCTGAACAGATGATGCCTTCGGGCATCGACGCCGCGTCGCTCGCTCACGTCGAACGCGTCGCGCAAAAACGCATCCGGCAGCGTCATGCGCTGGTGATTTCGCTGCGCATTGTCGTGCTGGTGGTGGTGCTCGGCGGCTGGGAGCTGTCCGCGCGCCTGAAGTGGATCGATCCGTTCTTCTTCTCTATGCCGAGCGCGATCTTCGATCAGATCATCGACTGGTTCGTGAACGGCACCTCGCAAGGGCCGCTGCTGACGCAAGTATGGGTGACGCTGGAAGAAACCGGCCTCGGTTTCATTATCGGCTCAGTGGCGGGCGTATTCTGCGGCATCGTGCTTGGCCGCAACAAGCTGCTCTCCGACGTGTTCAGCCTCTACATCAAGATCGCCAACTCGATTCCGCGCGTGGTGCTCGGCTCGGTGTTCGTGATCGCGCTGGGTCTCGGGATGGCGTCGAAGGTGGCGCTCGCCGTGGTGATGGTGTTCTTCGTCGTGTTCGCCAACGCGTTCCAGGGCGTGCGAGAAGCGGACCGTTTCATGATCGCCAACGCGCAGATTCTCGGTGCATCGCGCCGGCAGGTGACGACGTCGGTGGTGATTCCGTCGGCGCTCAGCTGGATTCTTGCCAGCTTGCACGTGAGCTTCGGCTTCGCCTTGGTCGGTGCGGTGGTCGGCGAATTTCTCGGCTCGAAGCAGGGCATCGGCCTGCTGATCTCCACCGCGCAAGGCGCATTCAATGCAAGCGGCGTGTTTGCGGCGATGATTGTGTTGGCAGTGGTCGCACTGGCGGCGGATTATCTGTTGACTGCCGTCGAGCGGCGGTTGTTGAAGTGGCGGCCGGCGGCGGTTTGAGCGGGTTGTTTTAGCCCGTGTAGAACGCGGGCGTCGTGGGCTAATGCCGTTCAGTCAGAGACTGAACGGCATTTTTGTTGGTGGAGTGTGAAGGCGTCGATTGATAGCGGCCCTTTCCGCCGGCCCTTCCTCCGTTCTCTGTCTCCCGCCACCACACTCCCTGATCGGCATGCGTTGGCCGAAGCACAACACTTTTTCGCCTTCGCCATCGCCACAAGTGCCGACACGCCTGTCGTATAAGGATCGGCGCCAGATGGCACGGTCGATGCATAACAACTGCCAGCCAAGTCGGGCAGTTACCAACGTCGATTGAATCGAGGTGCGTCATGTCGAGTGTGCAGAGCCAGCGTCGGCCGATGAATTGGCGAGCCCGATCATTCCCCCGAGGCAGCGACGCGAACCGCGGCAGTAACGGTCATTCCAGCGCGTACGCGGCGTGCTCACGCGGCAATTGCTGGTGCCGCCGGTCGAAACGCCGCCATCGTTGGTGGAGCGCGGCTACACGTCCAGCTTTCTCGCGGAGCGAATCATGTCCTCGATGCGCAAGATCGGCCAGGACGCCGAGTCGATTCCACACGACACGATGACCGATAACGACGCGCAACCCGACATTCAGATTCCCGGCCAGGAGATGTCGTATGCGTCGACGGTCCGTTTCATCAAAGGCGTCGTCAAACGCACGGACGTGGTCGTTCATGTCGGCATTACGAAGGTGAACGACAGCGCGGATTCCTACGTCGCGCATGTGCAGATCGAAGGCGGTCCCTTCAATTCCCGCGAGAGCGCGGTGCCGTTCGAGGGACGCGATCTCGAGGAGTTCGTGCACAACATCGCCGTCAAGGCCATGCGTCTCGCCGAGCCGAACATACTCGCCAGTCATCTTTATTCCCAAGTCCAGAAGACGAAGTGTTCGCTCGCGCAATGCGATTACGGCGAGGTCGTCACGATCTATGACGAAGTGCTTGCACTGCCCGCCTCCGAGCAAGGCGAATGGGCTCTCGCCGGCAAAGCGTGGCTGCTTGCCAATCAAGGGCTCTCCAAGGAGGCGGAACAGCAATCGCGTGAGGCGCTCACCGTGTACAAGGATTCCGCGATTCTACGCGCCAGCCTCGGCATTGCACTCGAACAGCAGCATCGCGTCGACGACGCAGTCGAGGCACTGCGAGCCGGCGCGAGCGAGAAGTCGAGGACAGCGGAAAACCTGCGGCTACTCGGCGACGTGCTGTTGCATGCGAAGCGCTACTCCGAAGCACTCGACGCTTTCGAACAGGCAGACCGGATAAAGCCGGACTCGGTCGACAATCTGCACGATTGGGGCGAGGCGCTCATGTCCGTGGGCCGGTATGACGAAGCGATCGAAAAGCTTTCCCGTGCCGTGGCCCTGCGTCCTGACCGGGCACCCTCATACGTGCAATGGGGCCGGGCGCTGGACCGCAAAGGCGATCTGCTCGGCGCCTCGCGCAAATATGCACAGGCGTTGCAACTCGACGCGGAGACGTTATCTCCGCGAGAAAGCCATATGGCGCAACTCGAAAAGGTGCTTCAGGAGAGGGCGATCTCCGGCACGCCGAGTCCCGATGCGCGCGTCAGACCCGTTTCGAATCCGCCAGCAGCACTCCCGTTTCAAGCCGCACTAAAAGCACCAGTCGATGCCGGATGGACCGCGATGCCGACGGCCTGACCCGGACGCATCCTACTTGCAGTGATACACACAATTGAAGGAGATGGTCGATGGACAACTTCGAAGATGCGTTCAAGGCTCTGATCGGAAATGAAGGCGGCTACTCCTTCAATCCAGCCGATCCTGGCGGCGAAACGATGTGGGGCGTGACCGCGCGCGTGGCGCGCAGTCAAGGATATACCGGCGCGATGAAGGACCTGCCGCTGGATACCGCCAGGCAGATCGCCAAGCAAAAATACTGGGACCCCTTGCACCTCGACGAACTCGACCCGCGAGTGGCCTTCCAGATATTCGACGCCAACTACAACGGCGGCCTGGTTGTGTTGTGGATGCAAAAAGCTTCCGGTGCGCAAGAGGACGGCAAGTTCGGCCCGGACACGCTAAACGCGGTGAAAAGCGCGGACCCGATGAAGTTTGTCATGCGCTTCGCCGCTTATCGGCTGCGGTATTTGAGGAACCTGCATTCGTGGCCCAGTTTCAGCCGCGGATGGACGGAAAGAATGGCCGCGAATCTTCTCCTGGGAGCAGCATGATGGACTGGTCAAAAGTAGCGACGAACATTGGCAGCACCGCACCGCTCCTCGCCGGGCTCGTAGGCGGTCCGGTCGGTCTGGGTGTAACGGCCGCCGCGGCAATCATTTCGCATGCGCTCGGAACGCCCAGCGATCCGGCATTCGTGGAGCCCGCATTGAACGACCCCGGTGCGCTCGATAGAATCAGGCAGGCCGAGAGCGCGAACGCACTGCAGTTGCAGCAATTGATGGTCGTTGCCGCTCAGGCGAATCTTGCGCACCAGAGCGAAATGGCGCGCATCGAAGCCGACGATCGGGCCAACGCGCGCGCAATGGGTGTCGCCAACCGGGACTGGGTGCCGAAAGTACTCGCCATGGCGGTCACCGCCGGCTTCTTCGGGATTCTGCTGCTGATGGCGTTCCAGCCTTTGCCCGGGACAAACAAGGACCTCGTCAACGTGATCGTCGGCGCATTGGGTACGGCGTGGATCAGCATCATCGGCTACTACTTCGGCACGTCGGTGGGCTCCATGCGGAAAACCGAACTGCTCGCCAAGCCCAGCGTGCCGATCACGCCGGATAGCGCCGTGACGCTTCGGGAGCCGGCGACGCCCTCGATATCGCGCCCGCAAGCGGTAGCCGCGACATCGCACGCGGAGGTGATCCAGCCTTTCGCGCCGGGAGGACAGGGACCGATTTTTTCGGGTAGCTGATGAACATTTCGTAGCCGGCACGAAGCACGCGAGGAGGTAGCAGCTTGCCGCGTGCTTCGGCATCGTCATCGCAAAGTTCCGCTCGTTTGTCTCAAATTCAGCAACAAACATTACCTGAAGTGGTGATTACTCTGCCGAGTTCGCAAAACTACAATGGAATCACTGGTTACGAACAAGAACGTTCGTAGCACGACAAAGACCGAACTGGAGGTAGTTCATCATGAAATCGCTCATTCAAGCTGTTGTTATCGCCGCTGCGCTGGCTGCTCCTGTTGCCTCGTTTGCACAGTCCAACCAGCCCGTGACCCGCGCTCAAGTGCGTGCCGAACTGATTCAACTCGAAAAGGCCGGTTATCAACCGGGCCACAACGATCCTTACTACCCGGCTGACATTCAGGCTGCGCAAGCTCGCGTCGCCGCGCAAAACGGCACCGCGCAGCCGGCGCAAAACGGTTACGGTGGTGTGGTAAGCGGCTCGTCGCAAGCGGGCCATGCGGTTCCCGCCAACGGCCAGAAGTCGATTTACTTCGGGCAATAAGCGGTAGCCAGGCAGTAAGCAAGCGGTAATGAAATGGCAACGGCGCGGCAACGAGGCCGTTCGGCGGAATGAACCAAAGACGCCGCCCCTTTTACGCCGTTAAGCCGCTCGGCCACCAAGCCGCTCAGCGCGCCAATGAAACGCGCGCTCCGATCCAAACGAACTGGCCCGCGACCGAGCATGCCGATCGCGGGCCAGTTCTTTATTCGATACCTCCGTCATCGGGCTCCCGATGACTTCGCCTGGACCTTCACGGTCCAGGCGCTTTTTCGCGGCGCATCTGTGACGATGCCCGCCGGGTTGTCTCTGCCAGGCACTTCGTCCTGCGCTGCCTCAGTCGCGGGCGACAAGACCGCCCACTTCACCACGGCCGGTGACAAGACAGCTCGACAGGAAATTTTCCCCCTGGCTGCTGGCGCCTGCATCACCGAAGCCCTTTTTCAACGCGTTCGCCTTGACCATCTCCGCGCCCTGGTGACAGGTTATTGTTCCTATCTCCCCCGCTTGCGCGCGCATTAGTGCCCTATCCGCCATCAGATAGCCCAGCAGCAGCACCACGGCAATATTGAAAGCCTGTCTCATGTTCGCCTCCTCTTTCAAAGAGACTAACGCGAACCATGGATGCACGGTCCTAGGGGTTTCCCGATCGATCGCTATTCAATGATGCAGGTTAAATCAAGTGATACTCCCGCGCGATCGGCCAGGTGTTGTCGCCGGCTCAGGCTTTGCCCGCAGAAAGCGGAACTGCTGAATGCTCCGTTGCACGCGTTTCGTATTCTGTTCGAACAGCAGGTACACCAGGTAGGCGTACGCATAGCAGATCACCAGCATGCCGCCGAACACCAGCGCGCCGCGACCGTCCAGCTGGATACGCTGCCCGAACCCCACGGCTGCGACGAACAGAATGAACGAGAAATGCGTCAGGTACAGTGAATAGGAGAACCCGGAAAAAAGAACCGCGATACGCGATAGCGGAACTGGCCGAAGGCGAACGTTTTCCCAAAGTATGCAGCGCAGGAACACGAAGCACGGCACGCCGACGATCCAGTCGTTGCTCCATAGGAACAGACGCGACGAAACCAGCGCCGCGAGGAAAACCACACCGCTTGCAAGCGTGAACCATGGCAGACCTGTTCGCGCACTACGCGCCGGGAAGCGCTTGTCGAGCCACACCAGCATCACGCCGAGCAACCACAATCCGAAGCCGCTCAGCAGCGAAGGAAACGCGGCCATCGTGCCCAACGCGAACGCCGCCGCGACGAATGCCAGAAAGCCGCGCCGCTGACGCAGCAGGACATAGAAAGCGGGGAACCACAGGTAATACCAGAACTCGTTGGCAAGGCTCCATAGTGGTCCGTTGGATCCGAACGTGCCGCACGCGAGCGTCTGCAGGAATACGAAATTGCACGCCAGTGTCGCCCCACCGAGATGCGATGCGACGTTGATCTGCTGATCGAACGTGCCCTCGGTACCGAGATAAAATGGACCGCCCACTAGCGCGATTCCCAAGCGGTCCCAGAACAGCGTCAACAACAAGGCGGGGATCAGCACGATCCAGAGCCGCGACAGGCGCTCGGTCAGATAGCGCTGCCAGTTCCATGCTCCCGCCTCGACCTGGCGCAACACCGAACCGCCGACGAAATAGCCGCTCAGCAAAAAGAACACGACAACCGCGTTGTGGCCGTAGTTACTGACGAAATACAACGCCTTGCCCGCCAGCCCTATACCGACACTCGAGCGGTAATCGACGAACATCAGATTGCGCAGATGACTGACGCACACGGCGCCGGCGGCCAATGCGCGGATCAGGTCCAGCGTATCGCAATGTTGTTTGCCGGTGGGCGCCATCTGAGTTCGGATCGGACGAAGGGGTTGTCCGCCAAACTAAGGCTCACCGGGTTTTTATTCAGTACGGTTGCCCACACTGCGCTTGCAGCGCGCGCGAATTGCAATCGCACATTGGCGGGGCCGGCCGACGAACCGGTCCTCATGCCGTCACCTTCAAAGCCGCGCTTCGATGTGCCTGATCCGCTGTTCGATCGAGTTCCGTGCCAGTGCGTTTGAAGGCACCAGCAACAGCGACGACGCGATGATCTGATACACCTTGTTGCGCCGTACTTTGGAGACCTTCTGCGGATCGAGCCAGGCGTCGTTATCCACCAGCAACAACAGCGTCTCCAGGCCGATCAGAATCGGCCACAAACAGGCGAGCCGCAAACGCACGGACAACGCGGGAATCGCCAGCGTGTATTCCAGCGCGTCACGAAAATGATCGAGCGTCTTGCGCAGGAGCTCGACCAACAGAGGACGCGCGCGCATCGAGTTGGCCGGCAGCAGGAGGTCTTGCGCGCTTAGGCCGTGGCGATCCAGCAGCGTCTCGGGAAGATAACAGCGGCCGATTCGCAAATCCTTGCCGCAATCGCGCAACACGTTGGTCATCTGCAGCGCCTTGCCGAAGCGCACGCCCCGGCGCGCCATCGTCTCGGGCTGCTCCTTCAGCGTGCCGGGCATGTGCGCGTAAGTCATCGTGGTCCAGAATTCGCCAACGCAGCCCGCCACCAGATACGTATAGCGATCGAGTTCGTCGTATTCGCGCAGCGCGGCGATCTGGCCGGAACGTTCGTCAGGGAAGCTGCGAAGATCGAATTCCATGCCCTCGGTCAGCGTCGATACGATTTCGCGTACCGCTTTGCGATCGGACTCGTTTAGTTGCGACAACACTTCGAGCGCGGGTCCGAGCGATTCGAGCAGCACCTTTTCATCCGACTGTTCCTGCTGGCCCGCTACTTCGGCGGCCATGCGCCGGATCAGCGCGCCGTCGTCCGCTGCGCCATTTACCTGGTCGCGCAGCGACAGCAGCAACGCAAGGCGCTGTTCCGGCGAGATCAGCGAGGTGTCCGCAATCGTATCGGCCGCGCGCGCCAACAGGTACGCAAGGCCGATCGGATCGCGCATCCCGGCGGGCAGCACGCGTAGCGTGAGGTAGAAGGAGCGTGAAACGCCTTTCAGGAGCGGACCGAGAAGGAAGGCCCGGGTCGGATTCGGCATGAGTGGGATCAGGTGAGTATGGGGCAAAAATCAGGCGCTGCCGAATTGTATACGGCGAAGCGCCTCTGCCGTGCGGCAGTGGATTTGTGCTGGCCCGCGCCGACCTTCTTCACGCACGCGCCCGCGGAGTTGCGGTATCGCGTACACGTGGTGCCTGATCCTTGTTGGCGCGGCCGCAAATGAGCGGATAGAAACACACGTTGCCTCGCGCATGACTTGTAGTTTTGCGTGCGCGAAGAGACGTTCGTTCCACGCTCTTCCTCCGCGCCTTCGCGGCATCGCGTTGAAAAGCCTGCATTCCGTCGATAAGCAGCGCCCAAGCCGCACCTCACCGGCACCGCGCGCGCCACGCGCATCGCCCGCTCATAGCCTGTTCGCCGACCAGGCCCGCGCCGCGTAGAACCGGCCACGCGCCGGTCCACTCTCTCAACGCGCCATCACCGCCCGAAGCGGGAACGGGGATTGCTGAGAAGCGTTAGTTTGAGCGATCGACGGTTCACCTACAAGCCGCCGCTTCTCCGCACTTTGAACGACGACAATGACCATCCACGAATCCCAGACTTCTCCCCGCCCCAACATGGAAACGGGCGTCCCCGGTTTCGACCAGATCCTGGGCGGGGGTCTGGTGAGCGGCGGCGTGTATCTGCTGGAGGGCATGGCCGGCGCGGGCAAGACGATTCTGTCGAGCCAGATCGGTTTTCATCGTGTAAGCCAAGGCGAGAAGGTGTTGTACATGACGTTGATCGCGGAGTCGCATGACAAGCTGCTTGCGCACCTCAAAGGCCTGACTTTCTTCGACGAAAACGCGGTCGCGCAACAAATGCTGTTCGTCTCCGGCTATCACGAGTTGATGCAGGACAGTCTCGACGGTTTCCTCAGGCTGATCGCGTCGAGCATCTACGACTATCGCCCGAGCCTCATGATCATCGACGGCTTTCGCAGCGCGCGTGAATTCAGCGAAACCGAACTGGCGCTGTCGAAGTTCATCCACGAGTTAAACGCGCTGGTCGCGGCCATGGATTGCACCACGTTGTTGCTCGCACCGCTCTCCGGTAACGAGCCGCATCCTGAGCACACGCTCGTCGACGGGCTGATCGAACTGAACCGTTACAGCGACGGCATGCGCCGCACCCGCGAAATCGAAGTGCACAAGATGCGCGCGCGCAATCATCTGATGGGCAAGCACTTCTTTCGCATCGCCGAAAGCGGGCTGCTGATGTTCCCGCGTCTGGAGGCGCAGTGCGCCGCACCGCCGGGTCCGGTCGATCTGAAGTCGCGTCTCGGTTTCGGTTTGCCGCATCTGGACAGCCTGCTCGGCGGCGGCTTCGCGCAAGGCTCCGCCACCACGCTGATGGGGCCGTCTGGCGCGGGCAAGACCCTGCTTGGTCTGCAGTTTCTGGCGGCCGGCGTGGCGCGCGACGAACGTTGTTTGTATCTGGGCTTTTACGAAGGACCGCAGCGGCTTGTCGGCAAAGCCGAGGCTGTCTCGATCGCGCTGACCGACGCGTACAACGACGGCCGTCTCGTCATTCAATGGCAACCCGCGATCGAACTTGCCGTCGACGAACTCGCGGCCACGGCGCTCGCCACGGTCAGGAAAATCGGTGCGTCGCGCATCGTGATCGACGGCGTGGAAGGTTTCCGCGCTTCGGCGTTGCGCACCGAACGCTTCGGCCTGTTCCTCAATGCCCTGCTGCATCAGCTTCGCGAAGCCGCCGTCACGACGCTGGTGACAGAAGAGCTGCCGCTTTACGCCGACCCCGGTCACGCGAGAAGCGTGCGCATTTCGGCGTTGACCGAAAACCTCGTGCTGTTGCGCTACGCCGAAACAGAGTCCGGGTTACGACGCATGATCTCGGTGGTCAAGCAGCGCGAAAGCGCGCACGACACGTCCCTGCGCGAACTCGTGATTTCGTCTCAAGGCCTCGACGTAGCCGAGTGCCCGCTCAGTCCCGCCAGCGTGTATTCGACGCCCGGCCTGTCCGCCACGCTGCAGCCGCGACGAATTACGTAGCCGCTCATGAAAACCATTCTGGTCGTGGACGACGAGTTCGACATTCTCACGGTCTGGCGACTGCTGCTGGAGCGGCACGGCTATACGGTGCTGACGGCGTCGAATGGGGCCGCCGCGCTCGAACAGATACGCAAGACCCGGCCCGACATCGTCGTGTCGGACTGCATGATGCCGGTCATGTCGGGGCTGCAACTATGCGCGGCACTGTACGAGGACCCCGATCTGCGCGCGATTCCGATCATTCTGTGCAGCGCGGCCGCGGACATTCCCGTGCAGCCGAATCCCGTCATCGAATACGCGCGCAAGCCGCTTTCATTCGACACGCTGCTGGGAATGCTTCAGCGAATGGCGATTTGACCGAAGCGCCGGACGGCCGGGCGGCAAGCCTCAAGCCTATGCAGCGCGTCGCTGTGAGCGTTGCACGTGGCGATGCAAGCCGGCAATCAGATCGCTCGGCGTGACCATTCCAACGAGTCGCCGGTTCGCGTCCAGCACCGGAATATGGCGATGGCCGTGATTCGCGAACAGCGGTACGAGGTCCGCGATCGGCGTGTTCACGCTGGCCGCGCGCGGATCGGCGTTCGTGAGTTCCGCGCTTGCCGCCGTCGGCTGCGACATGATGGTTGCGCAGGTCAACTCGTTCAACGCGCGGGCGTATCCTTGCAATTGCGTTTCGCGCAGCAGCGCTTCGAGATCATCCGCATCGATATCGAGCCATTCGCTGCGTTTCGCGAGCACCGCATCCAGATCGGCCCGCGTGAAACCGGGCGTCGCGGCGGCGCCTTGTTGCGGATTCCGCGCAGCAACGTGCGGATAACGATGCCCCGTCAGCGCATGAAACACGAGCGCCGCGCAGAGCAGTGCAATCGACTGGATCGCAATCGGCTCAAGTACGAAGCGGTAGCCCATTGCATGAATCGTGGGACCGCCTAGCACGGCCGTCAACGCAACCGCCCCTGACGGCGGATGCACGCAGCGCAGCACGAACATCGCGCAGATCGCGAGCGACACAGCGAGCGTCGCGGCCGCAACCGGATTGGCAATCCAGCTCGCACAGGCAACGCCTACTGCCGCCGATACGAGATTGCCGCCGATGATCGACCATGGCTGCGCAAGCGGGCTCGCCGGCACGCCGAACAGCAACACGGCCGATGCGCCCATCGGCGCAACCAGAAGCGGCATCGCTGCATCGGCGCCGACCAGAAAATGCATCGACCCACCGGTGAACGCGATACCGAACAGCGCGCCGACACACGATCGAAAACGCTCCGGCCATCTGGCCGCCACGGGATGCGGTGCGAAACTCAGCAACCAGCGCACCGCGGCAGAGGCTATGTTCGTTTTCGACACGTTTTTGTCTCCGTCGTTGGCGGCGTCGCTTCTCGGGTCGCTTTTCAGACCGTTGCTCAGACCGTTCTTCAGGCCGCCTCGAGCTGCCTCAGCAACGCATCGACGCTGCCCTTCGCATCGCCGAACAGCATCCGCGTGTTGTCCTTGTAAAAGAGCGGGTTGTCGACGCCCGCGTAACCGGTCGCCATGCTGCGTTTCGACACGACTACCGTGCGCGCCTTCCATACTTCGAGCACCGGCATCCCCGCAATCGGACTGCCCGGATCCTCGAGCGCTCCAGGGTTGACGATGTCGTTCGCGCCGATCACGAGCACGACGTCCGTGTTGGTGAAGTCCTCGTTGATCTCATCCATTTCGAGCACGATGTCGTACGGTACTTTCGCTTCGGCAAGCAGCACGTTCATGTGTCCCGGCAAGCGGCCCGCCACCGGATGAATGCCGAAGCGCACGCGCACGCCGAGCCCCTCGAGCTTGCGCGTGATCTCGCTGATCGTCGTTTGTGCCTGCGCGACTGCCATCCCGTAGCCCGGCACGATGATCACCTCGGACGCGTCACGCAAAATCGCGCAGACTTCATCGACGGTGGTCGGCACGACTTCGCCCGCGATATCCGCTGAACTGGTACCACTTGCCGCGCCGAAGCCGCCGAGAATCACCGACACGAAACTACGGTTCATCGCACGGCACATGATGTAGCTGAGAATCGCGCCGCTCGAGCCGACCAGCGCGCCAGTTGTTATCAACAGATCGTTGCTCAGCATGAAGCCGGTGGCGGCCGCTGCCCAGCCGGAATAGCTGTTCAGCATCGACACGACAACCGGCATATCCGCGCCGCCGATCGCCATCACCAGATGCACGCCGAGCGCGGCGGCCAGCACGATCATCGCGAGCAACGCGACAATGCCGTCGGTCCCTGCCGGCACCGTCAGAAAGCGATAACCGATCACGATGCACAGCACGAGCACGGCAAGATTCAGCAGATGCCGGCCGGGCATCACAAGCGGCTTGCCGCTCAGCGTGCCTTGCAGCTTCAGGAACGCGACGATCGAACCGGTGAACGTGACTGTGCCGATAAACACGCCGAGGTAGATCTCGATCAGATGGATCGCGCGTTCGGCTCCGCCGAGTTCGCCGGCAGGCATCAGATAATTGGTGACGCCGATCAGCACCGCGGCGAGCCCGACGAAGCTGTGCAGGATCGCGACCAGTTGCGGCATTTGCGTCATTTCGACACGCCGCGCAAGCAGCGCGCCGACTGCCGCGCCGATCACGGCTGCCGCGAGCACAACCTCGATGCCCGCGCCCTGCGCGATCAGAAGCGTCGCGACGACAGCGATCAGCATGCCGGCGACGCCGTACAGATTGCCGCGCCGCGCGCTGCTCGGGTGACTCAAACCACGCAGGCTGAGAATGAACAGCGTGCTTGCGCCGAGATACGCGATGTTGCCGATTCCGTTCAGCATGACTTCTCCTTAGTTGCGCTGAAACATCTTCAGCATCCGCTGGGTCACGAGGAACCCGCCGGCGATGTTGATTGTGGCGACCAGCAACGCAATGCCGCCGAGCACCGTCACCAGTACGTTCGGCGTGCCGAGTTGCAGCAGCGCGCCGATCACGATGATTCCGCTGATCGCATTGGTCACGCTCATGAGCGGCGTGTGCAACGCGGGCGTGACGTTCCAGACCACCTGATAGCCGACGAAGACCGCGAGCACGAACACGGTCAGGTGCGCGACGAAGGCGGCCGGCGCTACCGCGCCCAACGCGAGCAGCCCCAATGCGGCGACCGCCAGCAGAATCAGCGACGTGTAACGTGAGCCGCGAACCTGTTCCTTCGCGCCCGCAGCAGCGGCGGCAGCGGCTTTCGCGGGTGCCGGCTTGTGCACCGCGATCGCCGCCTGTTTCGGCGGAGGCGGCGGCCAGCTGGGTTGCCCCTCGTACACCACCGTTGCCCCGCGCATCACGTCGTCATTCATGTCGATACGCGCGATGCCGTCTTTCTGCGGCGTCAGATCGGTGAGCAGATGCCGGATGTTGGTGCCGTAAAGCTGGCTCGATTGCGTCGCCATACGGCTCGGCAAATCGGTGTAGCCGATGATCGTCACGCCTTTGACCGTGGCCACGACGCCAGGCTGCGTCAGTTCGCAATTGCCGCCCTGCTCCGCCGCCATATCGACGATCACGCTACCGGGCCGCATGCCTGCCACCATCGCGGCGGTGATCAGCTTCGGCGCCGGCTTGCCTGGAATCAGCGCGGTCGTGATGATGATGTCGACCTCCTTCGCCTGCGCGGCGAACAACGCCATCTCCGCTTCGATGAATTTCGCGCTCATCTGCTTCGCGTAGCCGCCCGCGCCGCTACCTTCTTCTTCAACGTCGAGCTTGAGGAATTCAGCGCCCATGCTTTCGACCTGCTGCTCGACTTCGGGCCGCGTGTCGAACGCACGCACGATCGCGCCGAGGCCGCGCGCCGCGCCGATCGCCGCCAGCCCCGCGACGCCGGCGCCGATCACCATCACCTTCGCCGGCGGCATCTTGCCCGCAGCGGTGATCTGCCCGGTGAAGACGCGGCCGAAGTGCTGCGCGGCCTCGATCACCGCACGATAGCCGGCCATGTTCGCCATCGAGCTGAGCGCGTCGAGTTTCTGGGCGCGCGAAATGCGCGGCACGCAGTCCATCGCCATCACGCTCGCGCCGCGATCGGCGAGTTGTTCCAGCAACGCCGCATTCTGCGCGGGCCAGATGAAACTGATCAGCGTGGCGCCCGGCTTGAGCAGCGTCGTTTCGCCGACGCCGAGCGCAGGGTGATGTTCCGGCGCGCGCACCTTGATCACGATATCCGCATCGGCCCACAACGCACGAGTGTCGCTCACGATCTGCGCGCCGGCTGCGCGGTACGCGTCGTCATCGAACGACGCGCGCACGCCGGCTTCGGTTTCGACATTGACCGTGAAGCCGAGCTTCAGCAACTGGCCGACCGTTTCGGGCGTCGCGGCAACACGCCGTTCGCCGTCGCGGATTTCGCGCGGCACAGCAATCGTCATCGGCATATCAGCTCTCCAGGGCGAGCGTGTTCGACAAGACGCCGATGCCGTCGATCGATACGTCGACCGTCGCGCCGTCCTTGATCGAGCCGACGCCGATCGACGTGCCGCACGCGATCACATCGCCCGGTTCCAGCGTCATGTCCTGCGAGATCAGGCTCACCTGTTCGGCCGGCGAGAAGATCATGTCCGCGAGCGGATAGTTCTGCCGCTCGACGCCGTCGAGCGTCGTGACCACGTGAGCGGTGCGCCAGTCGAAATCGCGCTGGATGGCGGGGCCGATGCAGCTAAACGTGTCGAAGCCCTTCGAGCGGCACCATTGCGCGAAATTGACGTCTTCGTTCAGAAGTTCGGCGGCGGTGACATCGTTGATGCACGTGTAGCCGAAGATGTAGTCGCTCGCCGCTTCGACCGATACGTTGCTGCAGCGCTTGCCGATCACGACGGCGAGTTCTCCTTCATAGGCGATCTTGCCCCCGTACGCGGGCGGGCGCCGGATCGGTTCGCGCTGACCGATCACCGAGGTCGGCGGCTTGATCAGAAAGAGGGGGTGGGCAGGCGGCGCCTTGCCGAGTTTTTCCGAGAGCGCATAGAAGTTATTCCACAGCGCGACGACCTTGGTCGGAACGCATGGACTCAGCAACGTGAGTTCGGCGACACCGTGCACGTTGCCGGTCGATGTCGATTCGCCGAACATGTCGCCGGCGTATTCAGTGACGCTTTCATTACTTAGTATCCCAAATCGGCTATAGCCATCGGCGAGACGAAAACGTATCCACGATGTCATCGGATTGTCTCCTGCAATATTGTGCTGCGATGACGCAACCGGAACGATTGCGCCGCAAGGTCTTGTTATGCGCGCGTCGGGACGCGCAGTCAGTTTCTGTCTACGCGCTCAAATCGCGCCGACGGTGCGCAAATGCGCGATCTGATCCGCGGTGTAGCCGAGCTCGGCCATCACCTCGTCAGTGTGTTCGCCGAGCAGCGGCGAGCGTGTGACTTCAGTGGGACTGTCCGACAGCTTGATCGGATTGCCGACCGTCAGATACTTGCCGCGCACCGGATGATCGACTTCGACGATCGTGCCGGTCTTGCGCAGCGACGGCTCTTCCGCGATCTCTTTCATCGACAGGATCGGGCCGCACGGAATGTCGTACTTATTGAGGATGTCCATCGCCTCGAACTTCGTCTTGGTCATGGTCCAGCGCTCGACCTCGGCGAAAATGTCTTTCAGATGCGGCAGGCGTGCGGCGGGCGTCGCATAGTTCGGGTCCGTGGTCCACTCTTCGCGGCCGATCACGTTGCAGATTTTTGCCCACACGGGCGCCTGCGCGATGAAATAGATGTACGCGTTCGGGTCGGTTTCCCAGCCTTTGCATTTGAGAATCCAGCCAGGCTGACCACCACCGGATGCGTTGCCGGCGCGCGGCACCGCTTCGCCGAATGTGCCGTTTGGATGTTGCGGGTACTCTTTCATTACGCCGGTGCGCTCGAGCCGCTGCTGGTCACGCAACTTCACGCGGCACAGATTGAGCACGCCGTCCTGCATCGCGGCCAGCACGTGTTGGCCGCGGCCCGTCGCTTTCCGTTGATAGAGCGCCGTGACGATGCCGAGCGCGAGATGCAGGCCCGTGCCGCTATCGCCGATCTGCGCGCCGGTGACGACAGGGGGACCATCGTCGAAACCGGTCGTCGACGCCGCGCCGCCGACGCACTGCGCAACGTTCTCGTAAACCTTGCAATCCTCGTAAGGACCGGGGCCGAAGCCCTTCACCGAAGCGACGATCATCCGTGGATTCAGTTCCTGGATGCGCTCCCAGGTGAAGCCCATCCGGTCGAGCGCGCCCGGGGCGAAATTCTCCACCAGTACGTCGCACGACTGGATCAGTTCTTCGAGAACCAGTTTGCCTTCGGGATGCTTCGTGTCGATCGTGATCGAGCGCTTGTTGTGGTTGAGCATCGTGAAGTAGAGGCTGTCCGCATCGGGCACGTCACGCAGTTGCTCCCGCGTGATGTCGCCCGCTCCCGCCCGCTCCACCTTGATGACGTCGGCGCCGAACCATGCGAGCAGCTGCGTGCAGGTCGGGCCTGACTGCACATGCGTGAAGTCGAGGATTCTCACATCCTCCAATGCTTTGCCCATCTCGGGTCTCCCTGATTTGATCTTCGTTGTTCTGGACAAGCCGGTCGGGCACGCCTGTCTGTATGTCTTTCGCCGCGCGGGCCTTAGCGTTTTCGGACTGCGGGCGTAAGTAGCGCCATCGCGACACGACGCGCGCCGGCAATCGCCGCCGCCTCACTTTCAAAGACGGCTTCATCGACGACCTGCTGATACGGCAGCAGGTCGGGTTGCGCCGGATGATTGTCCTCGACCGTGCGAATCGCCACGTAGGCGGCCCACCCGCCGTTGTGAATCCACTGCATCGCGGACAACTCCAGCCGGTATTTGCCCAGCACTTCTACGTGCATCGGAAATCTCCTGTGCGGCCGCTCACGCGCCTGCCGACGTTTCCAGTTCCGCGAGGCGCTTGCGCAGCGCGCGATCCTCCTGAAAGCGGCTGGTTTCGTCGCGGATCAAGGCGACGATGCCGGTCAGCTCGTTTTGCGGCGAATGCAGCAACGCAACCGTAAAGGCAATCGACAGCGACCGCCCGTCCTTATGCGTGGCGGGGACGCGCAACACGTCGTTGCCATAACGGGTTTCGCCCGTTGCCATGGTCTTGCGATAGCCGTCCCAATGACGGCCGCGCAAACGCTCCGGAATAATCAGGTCCAGCGACTTTCCTAACGCCTCGCTTTGCGTAAAACCGAACATGCGCTCGGCCGCGGGGTTCCACAACGTGATGCTGCCGCCGGCGTCGGAGATGATGATCGCGTCGCCGATTGCGTTGACGAGCTGCTCGAAGTCGATGGCTGTTTGCATGGATGGCGCTCCCCCCACAAGTAAAACCGCAGATCTTTAAACCAGATACGGCGCCCGCCAGTGGCGCCGTATCCGCAGGTGCCGGCATGAAACCGGACCTGCGTGACACCGTTAAACCGCTTTCATTTCACGCAGATTGAAGATTTCCTGCTGGCTGTAGCCAAGGCTCGCCAGCACTTCGTCCGTGTGTTCGCCGAGCAGCGGCGACGCGGTGACTTCCGGCTTCAGGTCCGAGAACTTGATCGGGCTGCCGACCGTCAGATACGTGCCGCGTTTCTTGTGCGGCACCTCGACAATCGTGCCGCTCGCGCGCAACGACGGGTCATTGGCCAGTTCCTTCATCGTCAGCACCGGCGCGCACGGAATGTCGAACTTGCGCAAGATGTCGACCGCTTCGAATTTGGTCTTGTCGGCGAGCCAGCCTTCGATGATGCCGAAGATGTCGAAGATATGCGGTTGACGCGCTTCAGCGGTCTTATAGGCCGGATCATCGATCCACTCGGGTTTGCCGATTGCCCTGCAGATCGGCTCCCACGCATGGCCCTGGATCGTGAAGTAGATGTACGCGTTCGGATCGGTTTCCCAGCCCTTGCACTTGAGCACCCAGCCCGGCTGACCGCCGCCGCCCGCGTTGCCGCCGCGCGGCACCACGTCGCTGAATTCGCCGTGCGGATATTGCGGATACTCCGCGAGATAACCCACGCGCTCCAGCCGCTGCTGGTCCCGCAGCTTCACGCGGCACAGGTTCAGCACGCTGTCCTGCATCGACACGGCGACCTTCTGGCCCTTGCCGGTTTTGTCGCGCCCGATCAGCGCGGTCAGAATGCCGATCGCCAGATGCATGCCGGTGTTGCTGTCGCCGAGCGCCGCGGCGCTAATGGTCGGCGGACCGTCCCAGAAGCCGGTGGTCGACGCCGCGCCGCCCGCGCATTGCGCGACGTTTTCGTAGACTTTCAGGTCGTCGTAGTGATGGCCGTCGCTGAAGCCTTTCACCGAAGCAACGATCATCTTCGGATTGAGTTCGTTCAGGCGCTCCCACGAAAATCCCATCCGATCCAGTGCGCCGGGCCCGAAGTTTTCGACCAGCACGTCCGATTCGCGGACGAGCTTTTCGAGTATCTCCTTGCCCTCGGGCTTTTTCGTGTCCAACGTCAGCGACTTCTTGTTGCTGTTGAGCATCGTGAAGTACAACGCGTCGGCGTCGGGGATGTCGCGCAACTGATTGCGCGTCACGTCGCCGGAACCCGGCCTTTCAACCTTGATCACGTCGGCTCCGAACCAGGCAAGCATCTGCGTGCACGCGGGACCGGCCTGGACGTGGGTGAAGTCGATGATCTTGATGCCTTCGAGAGGTTTGGTCACTTTGGTATCTCCGTGGTTGCTCTGGATTACTTTTTCATCGCCGCGCTTTGCGGATTCAGATTGGTCAGGCGGCCGCTCTCGGTGCCCGCCGCTTCATCGATGACGGCATTGATCAAGGTCGGCTTGCCCGATGCGATTGCCTCGAGCAGCGCCTTCGTCAGTTCTTCCGGTGTGGTCGCGTTGTAGCCGACACCGCCGAATGCCTCGATCATCTTGTCGTAGCGCGCGCCTTTCACGAACACGGTCGGCGCGACGTCCTTGCCTCCTGTCGGGTTCACGTCGGTGCCGCGATACACGCCGTTGTTGTTGAACACGATCGTGCAAACCGGCAAGTCGTAACGGCAGATGGTTTCGAGTTCCATGCCGCTGAAGCCGAACGCGCTGTCGCCTTCGATGGCGACAACCGGCTTGCCGCTCGTCACCGCCGCGCCGATCGCGAAGCCCATGCCGATGCCCATGATTCCCCACGTGCCCGAGTCGAAGCGTTTGCGCGGCTCGTACATGTCGATGATGCTGCGCGCGTAGTCGAGCGTATTCGCGCCTTCGTTGACGACGTTGATGTCCGGGCGCGTCTTCAGCACATCGCGGATCGCGCGCAACGCGCTGTGGAAATTCATCGGCGACGGGTTCTTGTCGAGCGTCGCGGCCATCTTGGCGAGATTCTTGTTCTTGCGCTCGGCGATCGCGCCGGTCCATTCGGCGCTCGGCTTTGCGAAGCTCGCGTCGAGCCCTGCGCGCAGTGCCGCCACGCACGAACCGATATCGCCGATCACCGGCGCGGCGATCGCGACGTTGCTGTCGATTTCGGTCGGCGAAATATCGACCTGCACGAACTTCTTCGGCTCCGCGCCCCACGTCTTGCCTTTGCCATGCGCCAGTAGCCAGTTCAGACGTGCGCCGATCAGCACGACCACGTCGGCTTCCTGCAACACGAAAGAGCGCGCCGCCGACGCTGATTGCTCGTGCGTATCGGGCAATAGGCCCTTCGCCATCGACATCGGCAGGTACGGAATGCCGCTTTGTTCGACGAACGCGCGAATCTCCGCATCGGCCTGCGCGTAGGCCGCACCCTTGCCGAGCAGGATCAGCGGACGCCTGGCACTCTTGAGCACATCGATCGCACGCTTGACCGATTCCGGCGCCGGCAACTGACGCGGCGCGGCGTCGACCACTTTGATCAGCGACTGCTGCGCCTTCACGGCATCCAGCGTTTGCGCGAGCAGCTTCGCCGGCAGGTCCAGATACACGCCGCCGGGGCGCCCCGACACCGCGGCACGAATCGCACGCGCCACGCCGATGCCGATGTCTTCCGCATGCAGCACGCGATACGCAGCCTTCGCGTATGGCTTGGCCGCATTCAACTGGTCCATTTCCTCGTAATCGCCCTGCTGCAGATCGACGATCTCGCGCTCGCTCGAGCCGCTGATCAGGATCATGGGGAAGCAGTTGGTGGTCGCGTTGGCGAGCGCCGTCAGGCCGTTCAGAAAGCCGGGCGCCGACACGGTCAGGCAGATGCCCGGCTTCTGCGTCATGAAGCCGGCGATGGCGGCTGCGTTGCCAGCGTGCTGTTCATGACGAAAGCCGATGAAACGCATCCCTTCCGCTTGCGCAAGCCGCGCGAGGTCGGTAATGGGGATACCGACCAGCCCAAAGATGGTGTTGATGTCGTTCAGTTTCAGCGCATCGATGACGAGATGAAATCCGTCGGTCGTCTCGGTCGCCTGTTGTTTCAATGTCTCTTCTACTGTCGTGCTGTCGGCTTCTGCCATGACGTCTCTCCTCCGTGACGGGGCGTTGTGTGGTTCGTGATATACAATATTCCACACACAGTATTAGTTCAAGTCTATTTTGCGAAGGAGATGTGATTGCTGCATTGCAGCTTGTCGGAAAGCGCGGATTTAGGGCTGCTTCGGGTAGGAACGTTTGCGTTGCACAAATCGCGAGGAGACTCGGAACCTGCGATGAACGCCGGATTTTTCTGGCTGCTGGTCCTGCGAGCGTCGCACTTTTTATCGCCGTCCAAGCCATGTGCCTGAGAACAAAAAAGCACTGCCACGCGTCCAGCGTGGCGGTGCCTGGCAAATTCTTGCGGCGCGCGTCGACCGTTTGCTTTGCGAAGCGATTACCTCGCGTCGCGGATCATGCGAGGCTCAGTCGAGGAAATCGCAGTTCGCTTCGACGAACGCCGCCAGCTCGAGCGAATGCTGCCGCACGAGGCTCTCGACCAACTCGGTATCGCGCCGCTCCAGCGCCTCGATAATGCGCATGTGATCGACGATCGAGCGCGAAGCACGGTCGCTTTGCGAGATCGTCATTTTGCGAATCGCGCGCACGTGCACGAACAGATTCTTCATCGTATCGAGCAGAATCTGCGATTGCGATAGCTGCACGATCGCCTGATGGAACGCAATATTCGCTTCCGAGTACTCTTCGATATGCTCGGCCGGCGTGGTATCGCGGAAGTCGTCGAACATGCGCCTGAGCCCGGCAATCTCACTTTCGGACGCGCGCTGCGTCGCGAGGCGCGCCGCCATGCTTTCGAGCGCCGCCCACATGTAGATCATGTCGACGATCTCTTTCTTCGTCTTGCGCTGGATGTAGATCCCACGGCGCGGCACCGTGCGCAGAAAGCCTTCTTGCTCGAGTAGCGTCATCGCTTCGCGAACCGGCGTGCGGCTCACGCCGAGCGCCTCTGTCAATTCTTTTTCGTCGAGCCGGATCTCTTCGCGCGAGCGATAGATGTCGGCTTCCGCAATCGCCTGCTTCAGCTTTGCGTAGGCCTGGTCGCGCAGCGAAGCCGTCGCATTGATCGGCACGAGCGTCAATGGCAAAGCCATTGGACGAACATCGGTTTGCGTATCAGCCATTGACAGTGCTTTCCAGTTTGAGATGACCCGTTGCGGGGATCCGCGCGACTCACGGACTATATATCTAATACCATATATCACATATCTACATTAGTCTAGTTGGTGCAATCCGCCTATTTTCAGGAGACCGTGCGGATGCCGCGCGGCACACGCTCGCTATACGTATATGAAGAGGGGAAACGCAGAAAGCGACCTTTGCAGCAAGCTGCAAAGGTCGCGAGGCAGCGCCGTCGAATACGCTGCGAAGTCAGTACTGCCACCGCCGCAGCCTATGCCGCGGCGGGGCACCAACCCAATTGGATCGTGAGCTATATGTGCTCACGCCTTTCATTCAGGCGAGCCGGAGATAACGGCTACAACCGCGCTTCAGCGACAACCACACCGGCCGACGCGCCCGAGTTCTCGATCCAGCGCTTTCTCATCGGTGCGAGGATGAACTTAGCGGACACGGCTGCCGCGATCGACACCACCGCCGCCGAGATGAACACCGTGCTCCACCCGCCGTTCGCCGACAACACCGATGCGATCGGCACCAGCATCGACGCGGTACCCTTCGCGGTATAGAGCGTCCCTGCATTGGCGGCGGCGTATTTGCTGCCGAACGTGTCCGCGCAAGTCGCCGGGAAGATCGAGAAAATCTCGCCCCAGCACAGGAACACGGCGGCCGCGAAGAACATGAACGCGTACGGGTTATGGCCGAACTCCATCAGACCCAGCAGCGCGACGCCTTCCCCGAGAAAGATCATGAACATCGTGTTTTCGCGGCCGATGCGGTCCGACAGCAAACCGCACAACGGACGCGTGAAGCCGTTGCACAGATTGTCGATCGACAGCGTCATCGTCAACAGCGGCAGCGTGATGCCCATCAGACTCACCGGCAGCTTGGCAAAGCCGTATTCCTTCGCGATCGGCCCGAGTTGCGCGGTCGCTATGATGCCGCCGGCGGCGACGAACACGAACATCAGATACAGCACCCAGAAGAGCGGCGAACGGATCATCTGGCCGGGCGTGTAGTCGATCTTGGTGGCGACCACGCGCTTGGCCGCGACTGCGGTTACGGGCGGCTTCGGCCGTATCAGCATGGTGGCGAGCAGCAGAATGCAGACGCCCTGGAAAATGCCGAAGAACATGAACGTGTGCTCATAGCCCGAGCGCTGGATCATGTTGGCGATCGGGATCACGGTGACTGCCGCGCCGGCGCCGAAACCTGCCGCGGTCAAACCGGCCGCGAGACCGCGCTTGTCCGGAAACCACTTGAGCGCCGTGCCGACGCAGGTGCCGTACACGCAACCCGCACCGATACCGGCGATCACTGCGGCGACGTACAGCTCGGTGAGACTGCTCGCATGCGCGTCGATGATCCAGCCGAGCGCTGCGCACAGCGAGCCGCCGATCACAACCGGGCGCGGCCCGAACTTGTCGACGAGCCAGCCTTCGACAGGCACGAGCCACGTTTCAGTGACGATGAAGATTGTGAACGCGGTCTGGATCGCCGCCTGACCCCAATGATGCGCGTTGTCCATTGGTATGACGAACAGCGTCCACGCATATTGGAGGTTCGCGACGAGCCCCATGCACACGATGCCAATTGCCAGTTGCACCCAGCGGTTATGCGTGAACGCCGCATTGCCTCGCTGGGCTACGTTGGGATATCCCATGTCTCCGTCTCTCCTGTAGATTCCGTCGCGCTCGAGCGGCGCGTTGGACTTACTAATCGAATCGCCTTATCGCCGTTTGGTCTGCTGGCAATGAAGCGCCAATGGTCGGCCAGAGGAATTGCACTAATGAAAACCCTTATCCCCGTTGACCGCGCAACAGCTGAAATAAAAGTAGTTGCGCGTGCAGCGAGTCTGAAGGCATGCTGCGCGAGAACAGCAATCAGCGAAAGTTAAAACATTTTATGGTTTGTATTACGCATCCCTAATATATGGGGTTTGCCCTTACTGAGTAACATCCATGAGAAACGCGACTCTGCGCCAACTGAAGATCTTCGAGACGGTGGCCCGGCACCTGAGTTTTTCGCGTGCGGCGGATGAACTGTGTCTCACGCAGCCGGCCGTCTCCACACAGGTCAAGCAGCTTGAAGAGCATGCCGGTCTGGCGCTGTTCGAGCAACTCGGCAAAAAAATCTATCTGACGCCTGCCGGTTCCGAAATGCTTCATTACGCGCGTTCGATCATCGAGCAATTCCGGGAAATGGATGGAGCGATGGGCCGGTTGCAAGGCATCGCCGGCGGCCAGCTCAACATTGCCGTGATCAGCGCCGGCGATTATTTTTTCCCGCGCCTGTTAGGCGAATTCACGCGTCGCAATGAAGGCGTGCGGCTCAACCTCGCAGTGCACAATCGCGAAGGACTGCTGTATCAGCTGACCCACAATCTGACCGATCTGGCGATCATGGTGCGCCCGCCGCGCGATCTCGACACGCGTAACGAATCGTTCGCGCCGCATCCCTATGTGATCGTTGCGCCGCCCAGGCATCCACTGGTCGGCAAAAAACGCATTGCGCTTTCGACACTCTGCAAAGAGCCGTTCATTGTTCGCGAGAAGGGTTCGGACACGTGGCATTCGATGGAAGAAGGTTTTGCCGGCGGCATCGGCCGGCTCAATATCGCCATGGAGATCCGCAGCACCGAGACGATCAAGCAGGCCGTGATTGCCGGCATGGGTATCGCGTTTCTGTCCGCGCATACGATCAGCCTTGAACTGCAGGTCGGCAATCTCGCGGTGTTGGATGTCATCGGCTTTCCCGTGATGCTCGACTGGTACGTGGTGCATCGCAAGAACAAGCGCCTGCCTCCCGTTGCCGCGGCGTTCAAGGAATTTCTGATCGGCGAAGGCGCGGCGCGGATCGCGCAGATCACTCACATCGACGCAAACTTGCTGCGCGAGCAGCCCGAGGACATATCGAGGGCGACCGTTTAGGCGCGCGCATCTCGCCGTTGTCCGGGCTGGTCAAACGGGCGAACATAAATAAAACGCTATCGTTCTTCACAATAACTTTAACTGTTGTTTATTTATCATCGCTTCTATTCTTGGTTCATGCCATCTGCCTGAAGGAGACGACCATGAACCACTCTCAATTCGACGCTCACGACAGCACGCTTGATGCGGAAGTAGAAGCGCAACTGTGCGCCTATAACACTGCTTTCGACGAACTCGGTCTGCGCTTTCGTTGGGATGTGCGCACGCTGGCGTCGCTGTCCGTGATCGACGGTGAACAGGCGCGGATCACCGCTTACATCGAAGCGCACCACGCGCATTTGCTGAGGGCGTATAGCGCGGAGTTTCTGAGCCAGGCCATTCTCGAGAAAAAGAACGCGCGCTATCCGGTGTGCGTATCGACGCGCGTCGAAAACGCACCGCATCTGGGTCACGTGGCACGTCAGCCACAGATGACCAACCGCCGCGAGCACGTGCGATACGACGTAGAACTGCCGGCGCTGGCGGGTATTTAGAGGCAATGCGCGCCGGCGCACATTGAGTGACCGGGAAAGAACTGCGTGCGCTCCGCCGCTTCGCCGAAGCCCGCGTCAACGCAACGCCATCACAATCAACGCCGCCGCCACGATCGCCACCGCGTCCTCGATCAGCGCCGCCGGCAGATCTCGTCCTAAGGCTCGCGCCAGTGCACCTCTTGCCCTCGCGCCGCCTAAAGTACCGATCACCGCGCCGACCACGCCCGCAATCAACCCGCCCACCAGGCCGCCATGAGCCGCGCCAATTGCAGCACCGCTCAATCCGCCCAATACGATGCGAGTGCCGAATTGCATCGGCACGGTACGGCTAGGTGTTTTCGGCAGTTGATCCGTGACGAGTTCGACAATCGCCAGCACGGTGAAGATATACGGCGTGGCAGTGAAGCCGAGAAACGACAGCGGCGTGTCTTGCAGCGGCAACCATCCAGGATGCGCCGCCCAGCTAATGGCCGCGGGAGCGCTCATCGCGCGAAGGCCGGCCACCACGCCGATCAGCAACGCCAGGACATAGACAGTGACAGTCATACGGGACTCCGAATCAAAGCCGATGATGCGCTATTGAACAAGCCGCCGGCTGACCTCGACAAACGTCGGCGGGAAGGTGTCAAGCATTTCGCCTGGACAGTCAACTTCTCACCGCATCAGTCGGGGCCGATTCACACATCCCCTTTCGGTGTTGCCCTAGTGTCGCACATTTCGAATCGTGATCGATCGCGGACGATTGCCGCCCGCTGCCTCGGCGACACATTCCCGTGCGCCTTCCAAGCGCAAGCGCGCGTCAAGTCTGAACCGATGCCGCCACCAGCGCGCCCACGTTCGCAATCGCCGCATTGCAGCGCGCCGCGTCGCCACTCGTTTCGGTCAGATAGACGGCCACGAGCACGGGACCACGTCCTGGCGGCCACAGAATCGCCACGTCGTTCGCGGTGCCGCGATCGCCCGTGCCGGTTTTATCGCCGACGCCCCAATCCTTCGGCAGCTTTGCGCGAATCCGTGCGCCGCCGGTCTCGTTGGCGGCGAGCCACGCCAGCAGCTGTGCCTTCGACGACGACGACAAACGCCCGCCCAACACAAGCTCGCGCAGATTGCCGAGCATCGCGTTGGGCGTGGTGGTGTCGCGCGGATCGCCGGGAATCGCTTCGTTCAAGGCCGGCTCGTTGCGATCCAGACGCGTGATGCCGTCGCCCAGGCTGCGCGCGAACGCCGTCAATCCCGCCGGGCCGCCCATGCTCGCCAGCAACAGATTGGCCGCCGTGTTGTCGCTGAGCGTAATCGCCGCCTTGCACAATTCCGCGACGCTCATGCCGGCGTCGCCGGTACGCTCGCGAGTATGTTGGCTCGTGGCCGGCGAGTACGGCACAAGATCGCGTCGAGAGAACACGATGCGCCGCTGCAAATCCTCTTGCCCGCGATCCGCGCGCGTCAGCACGGCGCCCGCCGCCAGCAGTTTGAACGTGCTGCACATCGGAAAGCGCTCATCGGCGCGCAAGCCGGCATGCAAGCCGGACGTCGTATCGACAATCGACACGCCCAGCCGCCCGCCGCTTTCCGCCTCGATCTGCTTGAGCCGTTGACGGATGGCATCCGCCTTGGCCAAGTCGCGCCCCTGCGCCGTGGCACCTGTTTTTGCCACCGTCCCGAACGCGCCGACGCTGCCAACCGCAACCCCAGCTATCGACGCGCCCAGCATCGCACCCGCGAACTTCCGTCTGGTTATCATTTGCCGCCCCTTGTGTGAAGCCGCAACTATCGGTTTTCCGCCGGCCGCTGACAAACGATGATAAGTTAGTCGATTCACAAGAAAATCTTATGCCTTCTCCATGAGACCGTATCTTCCGCTGAACGCGCTGCGCGCCTTCGAATCGTCCGCGCGGCATTTGAGCTTCACACGCGCCGCGCTTGAACTGAACGTCACGCAGGCGGCCGTCAGCCAGCAGGTCAGAACGTTGGAAGAGCGATTGGGCACCGCGCTCTTCAAGCGTCTGCCGCGCGGCCTCGCGATGACCGACGAGGGTCTCGCTCTGCGCCCGGTCCTCACCGACGCGTTCGATCGCATCGAGGCCGTGCTCAAGCGATTCGAAGGCGGCCACCTTCACGAGGTGTTGACGGTCGGCGTGGTGGGCACGTTCGCGGTGGGCTGGCTGATGCCGCGCCTCAAATCGTTTCGCGACGAGCATCCGTTTGTCGAATTGCGGCTTCTGACGAACAACAATCTGGTCGATCTCGCCACCGAAGGCCTCGACTTCGCGATCCGCTTCGGCGACGGCACGTGGCCCGGCTCGCTCGCCACGCGGCTGCTCGATGCGCCGCTCGCGTTATTGTGCACGCCCGAAATCGCCGCGCGTCTGTCTGCGCCGGAGGATCTCGTCAACGAAACCTTGCTGCGTTCCTATCGCGCCGACGACTGGATGAGCTGGTTCACCGCAGCCGGCATCCCGCCGCGGCCGATTCGCGGACCCGTGTTCGATTCGTCGCGGCTGATGGTGGAAGCGGCGATGCAAGGAGCAGGTATCGCACTCGCGCCCACGCTGATGTTCGATCATGAGATCAACACGGGGCGGCTGGTGCGCCCCTTCGAGGTGGAAGTGCATGCCGGCAGTTACTGGCTCACATGGTTGAAGGGCAAACCGATGACGCCGGCCATGCTGCTGTTCAGCCAGTGGATCGCGAACGAAGCGGCCTCGCACATGCAAAGCTGGCAAAGAGGCTAGGCAAGCGCCCTGCGGAGATGGCCGTTCATTGCAGGACGCTCTGCTTGCGGCGGGAATACGTTCCACGAACCGTCGTCGTGACGAAAGAAGAAGATCGACAGCAAGCCGCCCGGCCGCAGCGCTTCCACGCAGACATAACGCTGATGTTGCGAAGCGCGGTGGCAAAACTGCACGACGCGCGCGGGCATCGAGGGGGTCGGTGCGAGCCATTTGTCGACGGCCCAGTGCAAGGTCTTTTCTGCTGCAGACATGACGTTCTCCTTGAATCCTTGAATGCTTTCCCACTGGTTCACATCAACTGAGCGGCAATCTGAGCACCGTGAGCGCCCTTCGCTCCACTTTCGACAAAAGCCTTCACGAGACACACCAGCGCAAGTACTCCAACGCGCGGATGCCGCAAGCAGCAATGCACCTGTTCGCTGCGGCTTTCGCCGAGCAGGCACCACGCACAGAAGTGCTCGCAGTTGTTGGTCAACAGGCGGTAGTGGTTTTCGCCGAGACGGGAGCGCGCACGGCGCACGGCTTCGTCACCGACGTAGCGAGCGCTCGGCGCCGCACGGACCGTCAATGGATGACCGGCGGCGAAGCGTTCCAATTCCACTTCCTCGACCGGGCCGCGCTGCGTCGAACTTGCGAAGCCGGCGTAATGCACCACGCGGCCATTGCCCACATAAATGCCGTGGTGTTCGTAACCGCGACGTTGCGTGACGAGATGCGCGCCGATCGGCAGCTCGATGATCGACGCTTCGGCGCCGCGTTCATCGCTGCCTTCGCTGCTCGTCTGAAGAAGATGGGTGTTCATGGCTGGCCTCGTTTCGATTTCCAACACTGTTGCGAGGTTATTTGCATCATCCGGGCCATGCGCCGGAAAACCTTGATTTAAAGGGCTGACAGAGATAACGAGGCGCCCGGAGCGAGCCGAGTGTGCGTTGTGAGCCGACAGAATTCGCACTGATGTGTTGGCGAATGGCGATCATTGCAATCGGCCGCAGCGGTTCCCGTCTATTGATGACGCGCCGCGAGTCGGTTGAATGTGTTGGGCGCCGCACCGTTTTGAGTTCAAACGTGTTGGCTGCAAGCCAACCTGTAAACGCGGCCATGACCATGCGCCGCGTGCGTCGACGCGCGCGATCGCCGCGCCATCAACGTGTTGCGAGAAAGCGGGGGCGTGAGCCGCAAATTGGCATGGCACTTGCGCCATCACGTTCAGATCCATTTAAACCACGCGCCTTGCGCACGCGGCAACCGGAGAACGACATGGCTTCCATCACAGTGAATGACCTCTCGCTGAACCTCGCGCTCGATCGTAAAGCGATGGCGGCGATCCGAGGCGGCGGCGGTGCGCCGTGGGTGTACGGCTGGATTCAGCCCTATGTGCGGGAAACACCTAGCATCGGGCCGGTCGTCAACCTGTACGAGGTCTCCAACAACTTCTATGCTAACCAGATGATCAACCAGTTCCAGTCGGTCGACGTACGCAACACCGGCGCAAACTCGAACATCACAGTCTCCCCCGACGCCCGCAATAGAAACGATATGGTGTAGCCGTTGTGACCTGTGCGAGCCAATTTCGATGGACGTCGTCCGCGCGTTCCGACGCCGGACGCGTCCGTGAAATCAACGAAGACGCCTGCCTCGACCAGCCCGAGCTCGGACGCTGGGCCGTCGCCGATGGCATGGGCGGACACGCGGTCGGCGATCTGGCGAGCCGTCTCGTGATCGATTCGCTAAGCCGGCTCGCGCCGCCGGTCAGCATGAAAACCTTCGTCGCCGACGCGCGTACGCGGCTGCAAAAGGCCAACCGCCAATTGCGTGACGAAGCCGCGCGACGCCGGGTTCAACGCATTGGGAGCACGGTTATCGTGCTGCTTGCATGCGACCGCTTCTGCGCCTACGTCTGGGCCGGCGACAGCCGCCTCTATCTGTATCGCGAAGGACACTTGCGGCAATTGACGCGCGATCATAGCCAGGTGGAAGCGCTGAAGTCGCTCGGTGTCATCACCGACGAAGAGGCGCGGCATCATCCGGCGCAGCATATGATCACGCGTGCGGTGGGCGCCACCGATCTGCTGGAACTCGACGACGACGCCATCGAAGTCGCGGACGGCGACATCTTTCTGTTATGCAGCGACGGTCTGAGCAACGAAGTCAGTGATGATGAAATGCTGGCGGTTCTGACGACGGCGGCGTGCGAGAACGCCTCCGAGGAACTGGTCGATCTGGCTCTCGCGCGAGGTGGCCGCGACAATATCACCGCGGTGGTCGTGCGGGCTGAAGATCCCTATGCGTCCGACAAAACCTTGCTGAATCCGGCGCCTTGAATGCGCAGTCTCGAGGTTCAGCTCTCGCTCTCTTCCTCGTCGCCCTCATCGGCGCCGTTCCTGCTTGTGGGCGGCATGTTCCGGTTGCGAAAATCCTTGGAATGCAGGCCGTGCTTCTTTAGAAGCATCTGCAAATGCGAGCGGTTCATGTCGATGCGCCGCGCCAGTTCGGCGACAGTGCCGCTCACTTCACGAAGGCCGCGCTCGAGAAAGGCTTTTTCCGCGTCGTCGCTGGCAGCACGCTTGGCGTCGCTCAACGACATCAGATTCGCCACGCTGATCGGCTGCTGACCCGGCGTCGCCGCGTTCGCTGCGGCGGCAGCCGAACCCGGCGCCGCGGGCCGCATATCCACCGGCAGATGATCGACATCCGCCATGTCGCCGGCGAGGCACGACACGCGATACATCACGTTGCGCAGTTCGCGGATATTGCCGGGATACGCATAGTTCAGCAGAAAGTCGCGTAAACGCGGGGTTAATCGCACAGGCCGGCGCTTCAACGTGCCGGCTGCCTCGTCGCCGAACCACGCGATCAGCAGCGGTATTTCATCGCGACGCTCACGCAGCGGCGGCAAAGTGACGTGAATCACGCTGAGCCGGTAGAACAGGTCCTCGCGAAACTTGCCCTCTTCGCTGAGTTGCCGCAGATTGCGATTGGTCGCCGCGACGATGCGCGTATCGACGGCAATGGTTTCGTCAGAGCCTACGCGCTGAATCTCGTGCGCTTCCAGCACGCGCAGCAATTTCACCTGGCCCGCCAGCGGCAACTCGCCGATTTCGTCGAGAAAGATCGTGCCGGTATGCGCGCTTTCGAATTTTCCCTTGCGGTCATTCGAGGCGCCGGTAAACGCACCCTTGCGATGCCCGAACAATTCCGATTCCAGCAGATTTTCGGGAATCGCGCCGCAGTTCACGGAGATGAACGGCTTATCGGAGCGCGAGCCGTTCGCGTGAATCACTTTCGCCATCAGTTCCTTGCCCGTGCCGCTTTCACCGTCGATCAACACCGGCAAATCGGTGGGCGCCGCTTTCTCGGCGATTTCGAGCGATTCGAGCAAGCGCGGATTGTCGCCGAATGTCCCTTCGAAAATGAAACTGCGCTCGAGCAACGCCTTCCTGCGCGCGCCGCGCGACTGGTCGGCACGCTCCTCCGGCTCGGCGGCCACCGCCGCTTGCACGAAACGCTCCTTGTGGGAAAGCTGCATCACCTCGTCGCGTAACGAAGTGGCTTGCCTGAGCAGCTTGTCGATATCCGCACGCTCGAGCCGCGACGACCAGCGCAGTGTCGAGCGCAAAATCTCGATCCGCTCAATCAGCCCCGCGTATGAAATCGCCGGGCTGGCCTCTTCAATCTGGTCGAGTATCTTCATCATCATGTACTCAGCTGTTTCTGGACCAGTTGGTAATACATGCCGCCGCGCTGAATCAGTTCATCGTGACGGCCCTGTTCGACGATCGCCCCTTCATACAGCACGAGAATCTTGTCCGCACGCATGATGGTGCTGAGCCGATGCGCGATGATCACGGCCGTGCGGCCCTTCAGAATGTCGTGCATATTGCCGAGGATATTGCTTTCCGATTGTGAATCCAGCGCCGAGGTCGCTTCGTCGAATACGAGTAGACGCGGATCGTGATACAGCGCGCGTGCAATGCACAGCCGCTGAATCTGCCCGCCGGACAAACCAATCCCGCGTTCGCCGACAATCTGCTCGTAGCCGAGCGGCATCTTGCTGATAAACGCATGCGCGTCGGCCATCTTCGCCACTTCCTCGATGCGGCGCCGATCGGGCGCATCGTCGCCGCTCGCGATGTTCTCCGCGATCGTGCCGGAAAAGAGCAAATTGCTCTGCATCACATAGCCGATCTGCGCGCGGTAGTAGCTTTTATCGACCACGCCGAGATCGTAACCGTCGATGGTCATTTTGCCCTCGCTCGGCGTGTAGAAACCCACCAGCAATTTGGCGAGCGTGGTTTTGCCCGACCCGCTGCGTCCGACGATCGCCACCAGCTCGCCAGGCTTGATGTCGAAGCTGATGTTTTCCAGCACGTACGCCGAATCGTTGTCGCCGTAACGGAAATAGACACCGCTGAAGCTGATTTCGCCCTGCAGTTCGGGCAGCATCACACGCGAGGGCAAATCCTGCGGCTTCTGCTCCGGTTCAATATCGAGCACGTCGCCCAGGCGCTCCATCGCCACACCCGCGTCGTTCAACATGCTCCACAAACCGACCAGGCCCATCAGCGGACCCAGCACACTGCCCATGAACGCATTGAACGCGATCAACTGACCGATCGTCATCTCGCGCGCCAGTACCAGATTCGCGCCGACCCAGAGAATCGCAATCGTCGTCGCGGCATTCAGCAATTGGCTGCCGAGTCCGACGAGAATGTTGAATGCGTGCGCGCGGTACTGCACTTCAAGCGCTTTCGCGTACTTCTTCTCCCAGCGCAATCGCACCGGCCGCTCGATGCCCATGCCCTTGATGGTCTCCACACCGGCGAGCGCTTCCATCAGGAACGATTTCGAATCAGTCGACGCGGTGAACACCTCGCGCGCATAGTTCTTGATCTTCGGCGTGGCGAGCAAGGTCAGCGCCATGATCGGAATCACAAATGCGATCAACACCAGCGTCATCTTCACGTTGTAGACGAACATGATCGTGAAATAGATGAACACCATCAGGAGATTCAGTGCGGTGGTAACCGTGGATTCAGTGAGGAAGGCCCGGATCGTCTGGTTCTCCTGGAAGCGCGCGAAGATGTCCCCGGTCTTGCGCTTCGCAAAGAAAGAAAACGGCAGCGACATGGTGTGCTTGAAGAACTGCGACATCATCGCGAAGTCCATGTTGCGCACCATGAAATTCGCGAGGTACGCGCGAATCGTCGACATCAATTGCGAAAAAACGTTGGCAATGATCAAGCCGCCTATCAGCAGATGCAACAGGCTCACGTTCTGATGCACGATCACGCCGTCCAGAATGTTCTGGATGATCAGCGGCGGAATCACGCCGAGTACCTGAATCACGAACGTGGCGAGAAACAGGTGGCCCAGAATCTTCTTGTACGGCCTGAGATAACCGACAAAGCGTATCCACGGCGAACGCGCGGCAGACATTTGCAGCAGATGCGGCCCGCCGGTAAACAGCAGACACGTACCGCTCCAGCCGCGTTCGAAATCCTCGACGGTCATTTTTCTGAAGCCGATCGCCGGGTCGGCGACCCACACGTAATCCTTGGAGAGACCGTACACCACGACGTAATGGTAACCCTCCCAATGCACGATGAACGGCAGATCGAAACCGCGCAACGAATCGAACGTGCACTGCACGCCGCGCGCGGTGAAGCCGAGCGATTCGCCCGCGCGTGCGAGACTGTCGAGCGTCGCGCCTTGGGTCGTGACGTTGGCGAGCTCGCGCAATTTGCCGAGCGTCATCGGAATGTTGTAGTGGCGGCACACCATCGCAAGACACGCGGCACCGCAATCCATTTCCTCCGCCTGCTCGACCAGCGCAAAACGCTTGATCACTTTCTCGCCGAATTCCGGCTTGCTTTGCAGATCGAGCATCAGCGGCAACTTGCGCCGCTGTTCGAGCCGCTTTTGCCGCTGCAATTCGCGGTCGCCGTAACGAATCCGCTCGTCCAGTACTTCGCGCAGTTTCGGATTGCGCTCGAGAATGAAGTGGACCGTGCGCTCGGGAATCACCAGCAAGCGCGTATCGGTCGTCGCCACCACCGAGGCCATCTGCTCCTGGCGCATCAAACACGCCTTCTCGCCGAAGATCTCTCCTTCGCCGAGCGTGGCGAGCGTGTAGTCGTGGCCTTCCTCATGACGGACGATGCGCACTTCGCCTTGCCGCACGACGTAGAGCCGCCGGTCGTCGCGTCCGTCCTGTTTGAGAATCTCCTTGCCGGCGGCCACCCGTTTTACGCCGACGCTGCGCACATACTCTTCGAGTTCCGCCTTGTTCAGTTTGCCGCGCAGATCGAACAACTGCGCGACGAAACCGCCGGCCGAATTGATCGCCACATAGCTCGCGACAAACGCCAACGCGGCGGGATTGCCCGCCATCACCGGTTCGATCGCCGCGCGCGGAATGAACAGCAACTCGGTTTTCGCCGACGCCCGCACCGACGCTTCGTGAACATAGGCGCGCAACATCGCGATGTCGGCGAAAATCTCGCCGGCCTTGCGCACGCCCATGCTGGTTTCCTTGCCGTGCTCCTCGATGAAGATGCGTACGGAACCCGAGCGAACCACATACAGACCATCAGCCGTCTCGCCCGCGGAACACACGGTTTCGCCAAACGAATAGAAGCGCGCTTGCGCATATTCGGCAAGACGCTCTATTTCGTCGCGCGAAAACGGCGAGAGAATTTCCACCGAGGTGAGAAATTCCGCGGCGGAAGGCGCGGTCTGGGGTGCATCCATGTGCTTGCGGACCTCGATTCGGCTTTATGTTGCGTTGTTACTTCGTTGGTTCGCTGGTTCGCTGCGTCGGACTGCGCGGATCGGCTATCGCGCTTCGATCACGTGCTCCTGGGCGCGCGCGATCAGCCAGCTTTCGCGCAAGAGCCGCCTGACTTCCGAGGCGACGTCCGCATCGAGCGTGGCCGGATACTTGGCCGTCACGGCGAAAATCTCGAAGCACGAGCGATCCGCCGACGGAAACGGCCCAAGCAGATCGCCCACCGCCGCGTTGAAAATCTTCGCTTCAATATCCGGCTTCAATGAGCCGCGCAGCACCTTGCCGATCATGCCGCCCGCTTCGCGCGTATCCGCAATCGAATGCTCGCGAGCCATGTCGGCGAAACTGTCGGGATCGTCGTGCAGATATGAGATCATTTCCTTCGCCTTGCCCTCACTGTCGAGCACGATGTGGCCCACTTCGATCGCATCGAACTTCGGCGAATTCAGCGCGAAGTAATCTCTGATCGCGGCCTCGTTGCCGACCTCGTCGAGCATCTTCTCCTGATACAGCCCGTCGGTGATGAACGCCTCGAACTCGTCGAGACTCACGTTGAGCGCATCGAGGTACTGATTCATATCTGTCGCGCGATGCAAGCCGCGCACGCGGCGAAACTGATCGGCGCGCTCCTGGATTTCTTCCGCGTTCACGGCAATGCCCTGCTTCTTTGCGGCGTGCACCGTGAGCTTGTCGCGCACGATCTGCTCGATCAGGCTCTCGAACTGGCCGGTCAATTTCAAAAGACGAATGAACTCGGCCACGCCCACCACTTCATCATCGATTCTCACTATCGCGGTCATGTCATCCGCTCCTTTAATTGACGTGTGATCCGCACGGTCAACCCGCAACCTGTCTGAACGGATCGAGACCCAGATCGATCAGGCGCCGCTCGCGCACCACGATCTCCGCGCTTGCCGTCATACCGTAGCGCAACGGATAACGCGTGTCGGCGATCTGGTAGTAGTTCTTGTCGAGCGTGACGCGGCCTTCGTACACCGGCTGCTTGTCCTGCAAGGACGGCTTGGTGGCCGGCGAAATATAGGCGAGCGTGCCGCTGATCAACCCATAGCGCTGGTAAGGAAACGCGTTGAATTTCAGCTTGACCGGCAGGCCTTCGTGCAGAAAAGCACGGTCGTGTTCGGCGATTTCGATCTTCAGAACGGGCCGCGCGTCTTTCGGCGCAATGCCGCCGAGCGGCGCGTTCGCCTGAATCTTGTCACCGCGCTGAGTCGACGTGACATCGGTGATGACGCCCGCAACCGGCGCGAGGATCAACAGAAAATTGTCCTTGTCGATGTTCTCAAAGCGAATCCGCGCGGCGGCTTCCGACACAAGGCGCGCCGTTTGCAATTGCAGACGCAGCTTGTCTTGCGCATCCGTGATGTCGCGCACCGCGGCGTCGTACTGAAGCTGCAAGTCGACGGTCTGCTGCCCGCTGGTCTCGAGTTGCGCGTTCGCCTGCGCATACTGGTGGCTCAGGCGGAAATCCAGTTCCGCGAGTTTCGATTGCGCGACGCGGTACGCGTTATCCGCTTCCATCGCGGCAGTGCGTTTCTGCTCCACCTGCAATTCAGCAATACCGCCACCGCCAGGCTGCGCGAACAGGCGTGAGTAGCGGTCCAGTTCCTGACGCGCCGCCTCGCGTGTGCGGCGAGCGTTGTCGAGCACGCTGCGCGCTTCGTCGAGTTCGGCCTTCTGTCCTTCCGCGAGCTTGGTCGTGCCTTCAGACAGACGGTTTTCGTGCTGGCGCGCTTCCACCTCTAACTGCGCCTTGAGCGCGGCGGCCTTGCGCACCATTAGCGCCTTCTTCTCGGGAAACTGCTTCCAGTCGCGCTCGGCGTCTTCGAGTTTGAGCTGCGCTTGCAGTGCGTTGCTGGCCGCCTCGATCGCGCCGCGCGCATTCAGCCGCGCGAGCACGTCGCCTTTCGACACCGGCTGGCCCTCGGCGATATACAGGTCGGCCAGTTCGCCGTCGATCGGCGCATAGATGCGGCGCACTTCCGATTCCGGCGACAACGTCCCCTGTGCGCTGACGATCACATCCGCGCGTCCCACGAACGACCACAGCAAGCCGGCCAGCACCAGCGCGACCATCGCCCAGATCAGCGCGCGCGCGAGCCGCACCGGTTCAGCGGTCAGAATTGCGATGCCTTCGACGCTGTGGTCTTCCAGCGCCTCCGACAGCGGTCTAGGGTGACTGTCGCGCTTCACTCTGCTCGCCTCCGATCAACGCCAGTTTCGCCTTCAGCAGTCCAGGGTCCAGCACCATGCGCAGTTCCGTCAGTGAACGGCGCTGCAAATTCGTTTCAGCTTCGATGTCCGCGAGCAGACGGTCGAAGTCGGCGGGATGGTCGGCCTTGAGTTGCGTGTAGATACGCATGCCTTGTTGCGCGGCGGCTTGCGCCTCCGAGAGCAGACGCGCCTCATTGCGGAAACCGGACGAAATCCCGGCCTCGAGCCGTTGCGTGCCGCCAATCGATCCACTCGCGCGGTATTGCTTCCACAGGCTTTGCGCGCGCAGCAGCAGATCTTGCGCGCGAGCCAGCGCTTTGTCGTGCAACGCGACGACGTCTTTCTGAATCGATTGCACGAACCATGCGTCCGTTGTCGGATCGAGACTGGCGTAAAACGACAGCAAGCGTTGGTCGTAGTCCTTGCCGCCGCGCGTCTTCTGCAAATCCGCGAATTGATCGAGCAGTGCTTTCTTGTGCGCCAGTTCAGCGGCGAGCACATCCGACCACGGACCGGCGGGCATCGCCTGCAAGCCGTTCAACGCCTGCTGCGCGTCGCCGCGCCGCCATGCCGCGCTCACCGCGTCATGACGCTGAATGACATCCGCTGAAGGCAAACGGCTTGCCGCCAGTTGCTGATACTGCGCCTGGAACGGCGGCGTGCTGAAGTGCGCCGTCTTCAACATGGCGAGCAACGGCGTCAGTTGACGGCCCAGCGCGGCATTCAGCAAATCGGTGTATGCGCGCAAATCCTCGCGCAACCGGTCGAGACCCGCGAGACGCGGATAGCGCTGCGCATAATCGTCGAGCACGGCTGGCAGCGCGTCGGGTTTGTCGCGCGCCAGTTCGGTGCGAACCGTTCCGTTCAGTCGATCGATGGCGGCGACATACACCGAATCGTCGCTTTCCAGTTTGCGCAGATGGCTCAACGCCCGCGCGTACGGCTCGGCGAACACGGGCACGTATGACGCGATCCGGTCGAGCGTGCGCTGATGGTTCTTTGCGTCGTCTTCCCAGCGTTGCAGCAAGACGTTGATGGCGGCCTCATCCGCGTACATGCGGATCGGCGCATCCACGCCGCCGCGCCCGGCGACAACTGCGCCTTTTGCAACGTGTTCAGCCAGGCGGGCAGTTTCGCCTTCAGCAGCGCTTCGCTCGCGAGCGCGCTGATTTTCGTGTCCGCCGGATGGCTCGCCAGATAGCCGTTTGCCGCGGCCACCGCACTGGTGTAGTCGCCGCTCGCCAACAGGTTCTTTAACTCGCGCTCCGATGAGCCGCGCATGTAAAGCGCCAACGCGATAGCCAGCACGACGACAAGGCCCACGCCGCCCCATCCCGCGATGCGCCTCATTGTCGTCCGATCGTTCCCGGCAAAAGCCTTGCCGAGTTCGCCTGCCAGCAAACGCCAGCGTGGCGGCGCGCCCTTTACGGCACTCGCGTTGTTCCCGACGTTCACACCATGCGTGCCGCCTACGTTCTTTGCGCCGTGTGCGCCGTGTGCGCCATTCGCGCCCCTTGCACCGCCGGTCAGCGCGTCGCGCTTCGCATGCGCGGACATGGGCTGCGCCGCCTCATTGACTTCGTCTTCGCGTTGTAGCCCCGGGTCCACGCAAAAGATATCGAGGAACGAATGCGCGGCGCCAACGAACGTGGTCTTGTCGGTATCGGCAGCTTCGTCGGCGGCGGGGTTGAGGAATAGCTGGGTCACGGTGGGCTCGACTTCAGGCGCTTTCTGCAGCGACACCCTGTAGACGAAGTGGTCGCCGCCAAATGCAACGACGTCGCCCGCCGCCAGCGGCACGGCGGATTCGTCCAGGCGTTTTCCGCCAACGAACGTACCGTTGGTGCTGCCGAGATCCTCGACGTAGAGCTCACCGCCTTTCAGAAAGATGTGCGCGTGACGCCGCGAGATGTAATTAACCTGATGCGGATAGCGGTCTTTATAGCGCGAGAAGACTTCGTCCGCTTTGCTGACGAGAAACGGAAACGCGTGCACCTCGACCGGCTGCAGCCCGAGATCGTCACGCTGCGGCACGAGCAGCAAGCCGGGCACGGGCGTTGAACTCGCTGCCGCCACGATGCGCGCGCGCGGCTCGATGCCCACCCGGTAGCAGAGCTCGCCGCCGAAGCACAGTTCGTCGCCGGCGCGCACGCGGGCCGGCGTCTGCCGGACGGCGATGCCGTTCAACGTCGTGCCGTTCTTGCTGCCGAGGTCGGCGACATACACCGCGCCGTGCTCCGTGAAAACCCGCGCATGACGGCGGGACAGACGCGCGATCCGTTCGGTGGGGTAATCGGTGAACGGCGCCTCGCTGCGCCCGATCGCGAACAGACTATCGACGATCCGGATCGCGTCGAGCGCGGGACGCTGCGCGGACGCAACCGGCGACAACACCACGTCGAACGCAGCGTCTACTGTTGCGCGCATCTCAGCAATCGGAGCTTCGCCGGCGGCCATTTTATGTGGATCACTAATCGTTTACCCGCTGCGTGGAAAACGCGGCGGAAACGGAATGAAGGACGACGGCGAAAAGACGATGTTGTTGGTGTGAGCCGTACACAAATCGGCTCCTCAATGATTGTAAGTCACGCATGGCAAGTGTCAATTTTCGAATTGTCGTTTATGGAAGCGACGAACGCATCACATCGAGCCGAAATACCCCTCGCTGCGCGTCATGTCGCGGATTAGGTCAGTGTTCCTTTACTTCAGCCTGTACGTCGACGCTCGGCCAGCCGCCGCCTAGCGCCTTATAAAGCAACACCGTGTCGGACAGAATCAGTTGGTGATTGGCGAGCAGTTGCTGCTGCGCTTCCAGCAAGGTCCGTTCGGTTTCGAAAACTTCGAGTTGCGACACCACGCCAAGCTGCAATTGCGACTGAATCTGATCGGCGACGATTTGCAGGCGCGACACTTCCTCCTGCAACTCCACGCGTTGCGCCTTGTGCGAGTTGAGATTGACCAGCGCGTTTTCCACTTCCTCGAATGCGCCCATCACGGCCACGCGATATTGCTGTTCGGCAACCGTCGATTGCGCTTTCGTGACTTTCACATGCGCCCTCACGCCTGGATCGAGCAGCGGAATGTTGATGCTGGGCATGAAGCCGTATGTGAACGATTTCAGCAAGTCGGTCAACGCGAAGCTGGCGGTGCCGCCATGCCCGGTGAGGCTGATGGTCGGCAGTTGCGCGAGCTTGGCCTGGCCGACGAGATCGTACGCTTCCAGCACTCTGAACTCCGCGGCCACCACGTCGGGACGGCGCGCGAGCAGTTGTGCGGGCAAGCCGCCGGGTACGGGAGGCAACTGCACACGTTGCTGCAAATGGCCCTTGGGTAGCTGAAATTCGCCCGCCGGCACGCCGAGCAGCGTGGATAGCGCGTTGTTGGCGAGATCGCGCGAGCGGCGCAATTCGAGCAACTGGTTCGTCAAGCGGTTGATCTCCGCCTGCTGGCGTATTACCTGAGTTTGCGGCACGAGGCCGCTGCGGCGCTGACCGTCGTAAATGGTGAGGATCTGTCTGTTCGTGACGAGCGTTTTCTGCTGCTGCTCGATCTGGTCGTCGAATTGCAGGATCTGAAAATAGGTGCTGGAGACGTTCGACACGAGTTCCAGATAGCCGGCGCGCCAATCCGCTTCGCTTGCGTGGAATTCCGCCTTTTGCGCCTGCACGCCCTTTTCGACTTTGCCCCAAATGTCGATGTCCCAATTCACCTGCGTCGCGACGTTGTACTGCTTGGCGAAGGTTTGACCCGTGGTCTTCTGGAAACTGGCGCCGGCGCCGAGATCCATGGTCGGCAACGCGCCTGCTTTGGCTTCGCCGATCTGCGTGCTGGCGACGTCGATACGCGCGGCCAGCACCTTGATGTCGAAGTTGCCCGCGATCGCTTTTCCGATCAGCGTGTCGAGGTACGGATCGTGGAAGCCCTTCCACCAATCCGGTTCGATGGTCGCGGCGGCCGACACGGGCGCGCCTTTCCGGTCCGACCACGACGTCTTGTCGGGCGTGTCGGGCCGCTTGTAATCGGGCATGCTGAGATCGATGCACGCACACAGCGAGAGCGCGCATACCGTTGCCGCGCAGAGCCCGCGAAGCGCCGGAACCGCGCGGTTCGCACTCGCCGGCCTCACTGCCAGGCAGCGCTGCGCCGATGTTGCGAAGAAGCGCTGACGCACCGATAAATCGAGCAACGCTGACACGATTTTCTCCAATGACACCGGCTTCGCCGCACGAGGAAAACGCACTCTTCAAGTAAAGCATCTCCCGCACGGCTTCACCATCGAAGCGATGCAAGAAGATGGAGCGCGGGGATCGGCGGTGACGCGAGGGTCGTGTGAAAAGAACGATTGGATGCGAAATCTTTTTGATGCGTTACTAGTGCGCGGCCCGCGGAGGCCGTGAGCCTCCGCGGCGGCGTGCGCCGTTCAGGACACGTAGATGTTGTTGCTCGACGTCACATGCGGGTTGATCGTGGTCGAAACGCCGGCGACGAACGCTGCGTTGTTGCCGTTCGCGTTCTGGATGTTCATCGTCGTGTTGATCAGCTGGGTGGCGTCGACGGTCTTGCTGTTGTTCGGCGCGTACACCGGCATGAAGTTGAAGTACGACGAAGAGGGGCCGAAGCCGCCGCGCACGGCGCTCATGGCCTTGCTGTCGAGTTGTTCGGTGATGGACAGGTCTTTGATCATCAGCGTGTTCATGGTAAATCTCCTGGAAGGGGTAATTGCACAGTGCTTCGGTTGGGTTCGAGCAACTTGTCTGCTCGAGTGTCACTAATGCATGGGCTGTGCCAGTTTTGCTTTCCGATCCTAAGAAATTTGCCGGAGTGCTTTAGATAAAGGGGTTTGGGGACGTTCTGCCGCGAGAGCCGATGCAACAACGGGGAAACGACGGGTTGCGGATGGTGGATTGCAGCCAACAACGCGTGAAAGGTTGTTGGCTGCGGCGAGACAGTGACAAATTGAGGCCGCGGCTCGCGTCAGCTCACCGCGCAATGACTGTGATCTTCTTCGAGTACACCGGCGGATTGTGCGGAACATGCGCGTCGTCGCCCATCAGCAGTTGCAACGTGTGCTTGCCCGGCGGCAGTTGAATCGTGGTTTCCGTTTCGCCCGCGCCGAAATGCAGGTGATTGCGGTCCGACGGAATTTCCTGATCCGGCGGCGGCAGATCGGAGTCGATCAACAGATGGTGGTGGCCGGTGTTCGGATATTTGACGCCTTTCGGCGCCACGCCCATGTAGCGCAAGCCGAACCACACCTTAAACGGCTTGTTGGCCGGCACCACCTGGCCGTCGTTCGGGTAGCCGATATACGCATACGCGCCGGCCGGCGCCGGCGTCGAGCCGGCTGTGGCGAGATTCGGCGACGCCAGGGCCGACAGCGTCACGAGCGCGGCGGCCGCGATGATCTTGTACATGTTGGTCTCTCCGTCCTGACGGAACCGTTATGAGCGAACGGATCGCGCTAGTCTTTTTGCACCGTGATGGTGATCTTTTTCGAATACACGGGCGGCGCGTGCGGCACGTGGTTGTGGTCGCCGAGAATGAGTTGCAACGTATGCTTGCCCGGCGGCAACTCGATGCGCGCGTCCGTTTCGCCCGCGCCGAAATGCAGGTGATTGCGATCCGACGGAATTTCCTGATCGAGCGGCGGCAGATCGGTGTCGATCAGCAGATGGTGGTGCCCGGTGTTCGGAAACACGACGCCCTTCGGGCACACGCCCATGTTGCGCAGTCCCATGCGCACCCATAGCTTGCCGCCGTGAATCACCGCGCCGTCCGGCGGCCAGATGATGTATTCCTCGGCGCTCTGCGGCGAGGTGGTTTGCTCGGCAAGCGCGGACCCGCAGAGCGCCGCGCCGCCTAGCATCGCGAGAACGACGAGTGTGTTGGTTCTTCTCATTGCGCACTCTCCCGAAGAGGGGTCATGGCCGCCTCGGCTGCAAGGCAGCCGGGCGTCTTGCTGGATGTCGCGGGCGCGCGCGTTGTTGGACGGCCGCCTAGTTAAAACGACATGCCGCGTTACTTTGTGAATCAGCTTAGGACGTAACTTGCCAAAAAGATACGCAATGCTCGTTAACCGTATAACGCACTGAGGATTAGCGACAATTGTGGCGCTCAAAGCGCGTGCTATCGTTATTAGCAGGTTGAAGATGGATAGTCGGTAGCGGCATCGATACTTCTCTCCGATTCACTCCGGCGTTTGCTGCGAGCGGCGCGGTCCTCGAATGCCTAGGTTCTGTCCGGAACAAACAGGATGTGAAGATGTGGCGAATATTCCTGCTGGTGTGCATGGCCGGGGCAATGCAGGCGCATTGGGGCGGTGCTTATGCCGCCGCGCAAGGCGGCGTCGCCGAGCGGGGCGCGGCGACGGCACTCGGCATGGCGATCTCGCCGTTCGCACCACAGAACAATGCCGCTTCTCCACGTATCGCGCTCGTGATCGGCAACGGCGCGTATGGCCGTCACGCGGACCCGCTTCGCGACAATGCGCCGCGCGATGCCGAAGCCATGCGCGACACACTGCGCGCGCTCGGCTTCGACGTAATCATGCGCACGAACGCGACGCCTCAGCAAATGCAGCGGGCCATTGGCGAATTCCATCAGCGTTTACGCGCAGGCGGCATCGGCCTTTTCTATTTTGCCGGCCATGGCATGCAAATCGGTCGGCAGACGCTGCTCGTTCCCGCCGGACTCGAAGCACACTCGCCGGCTCCGCTCATCAGTGAAGCCGTCGGCCTGAATACCGTGTTGCAGGCGATGCGTGCGCCGCGTGCGGGTCAGCTCAATCTCGTCGTGATCCTCGATACGTGCCTGAATAGTCCTTTCTCGGCTGACGTGACGTTCGCTGAGCCGGCGCTGTCCGCCAACACGCTGGTTGCCTATGCCACCGCGCCCGGCGGTTTCGCGGCGGACGGCGCGCGTCATGGCGTATACACCAACGCATTGCTGCGCGCGCTCGACGGCGCTCCGTCGCAGGATCTTGCCACGCTGTTTCAGCGCGTCGCCGCTCAAGTCCGCGACGTTACCGGCGGTGAGCAAAACCCGTGGATTGCTTCGTCGCTTATTCAGCCTTTTCGCCTCGCGGGGAATTTCCATGGCGGAAGTACCGCGTCGCTCACGTCCGCCATTCAGGACGATCACGTTGTGACGTTGCACAGTCGAGGCATTCTTCCGAAAGACAGCAGCGAGCAATACGAAATCACGTTCTGGAATTCGATCAAGGACAGCAACTACCCCGCCGATTACGAGGCGTATCTGAAGGCCTATCCGAACGGCCGCTTCGCCACGCTCGCGCATGCGCGCATCGACCGGCTGCACGCCGCGGCGGCGTCGAGTGCGACGGCTACTGCCCCATCTGCCGCGCCACCGCAGGCCGTGCGTCCAGCGGCTCCGCCGAGTGCTCCACCGCAAGAACGCCCGCGCGCGGCTCCCACGCCAACCGCAAGTGCGGCGCCGGCTTCCGCTCCGCCCGCGGCATCGGTTGCACAAAAGCCCGCGGCACGCCCGCCGAGCGCCGGTGAAAGCCGCGATTGCGCCGGTTGCCCGGTCATGATTGCCTTGCCGGCAGGTTCGTTCCCGATGGGCAGCGGCACCGACGATCCTTCCGAAAAACCGGTGCATCACGTGACCATCGGCGCGCCGTTCGCCATCGGCAAATATGAGGTGACGGTCGAGCAATGGAACGCATGCGTCGCCGCCAACGCCTGTCCGAAGCTAACGCCCGAAAGTAACGCGAACAAAGCCTCGCCAGCGCGCGACATCAGTTGGGACGACGCGCAGCAATACGTGAAGTGGCTGAGCAAAGTCACCGGCAAACCCTACCGCTTGCCGACCGAGGCGGAATGGGAATACGCGGTCCGTGGCGGCACCACGACTACATACTGGTGGGGCGATCAGATGCGCAAGGGCAACGCCAATTGCAAGGACTGCGGCGACCCGTGGCATAAGGAGGGACCGGAGGCCGCCGGTTCGTTCGCGCCAAATCCGTTCGGCCTGTACGACATGAACGGCAGCGTCTGGGAGTGGACGGCCGATTGCTGGCACAACTCCTACCAGAGCGCGCCCGCCGATGGCCGTGCGTGGGAGAACCCCGGTTGCGACATGCGCGTGATTCGCGGCGGTTCGTGGCGCGAAGGCGGCGGCTACATGCTGAGCGCGACACGCTTCAAGTACAGCGCGGGTGTGCGGCAATCGCAAGACGGCTTCCGGGTCGTTAAAGACCTCAAGTGACTTGTGCAAATTGCGGTCGAGTCAAGACCGAACGGCTTGAGGCCGAACTTCAGCCGGTACACGACGCCCCACCCGCGCGCTGCAAATCCAAACCTGCCGGCTTCGCTCAAGGCGCGCGCGGCTTTGTCGTGATCGGCGCGAAGTCGGCGACGATACGGTCCTGCCCATATTTTCCGCCGATTTGCGCGAGCCGCGCATCGAGCGCACGCAGATAATCGGCGCGCGATTCGCTCTCGGGACGCGGCTTGTCGAACAGCGGCGCCGGTGTGATGAGCAGCACCACCATCTCCGATCCGAACGGTTTCGAAATGACCCAGTCACCCGCGCTGCCGACCGTGGCCGCGTAGCGCGGCGGCGCCTGATTGTCCTTCGCGCGCGGACTCGGCACCATGTGCACGACGTTGCCGTCGAGCTGGTAATAGTCGAGGTTCACGTACGAGTCGTAAGCGGGCGTGGTGACGTCGACGACGAGCGAATCGCCCTCGCTCAACTGTCCGCCGGGCGGCCGCACATGCAGGGCCGCCACGCGGCCGGCTTGCCAGTTGTGAATCCAGTAGGGCGCGAGCGCTTTGACGGTGTCGCATTTGTCGTCGGCGACCGGCTCCACCTCAAGCGCGAGGGTATCGACGCCCGGCAACGCCGTGAGTGTGTCCTTCAGACGCGCCGCGCCATAGCGCTGCGAAACGTAGCCGCGCACCGTCAACGCGTGGTCCTGTGCGGAAGCGGAGAGCGCCGAACACGGTACTTGCGCGAGCACCGGCGCGACGGCGGCCAAGGTTAGCGCCGGCTTGGGAGGGGGTGGCATTGCGGGCGGTGTCGAGCCTGGCACTGCGGCGGACCCTGTAGTCGCCGCCGAAGTTGATCCGCCCGCCGACCGCTCCGCCGACGTCGGCTTGGCCGCACCCGCCACCGTCGCAGCCTCACTCGACGATGAAGCCGCCTGATCCGCCAACGCCTGCGAAGCGCCGTCAACCGGCTGCGCTCCATTCTGCCGATTCGGCGCCGAGCGTAACGCGAACACGCCGACAGCCGCCGCGCACACCACGGCGAAACCCGCGAGTCCCACCTTCGCCAGCTTGCCGGACTTCTCCGCGCGCGCTTCGTTGTCGAACTCCGCGATGAAGCGCACCACGCTCGGCATGCGCGTGTTGCGGTCGAACGAGAGCGCGGCGCGCAATGCACGCCACTGTCTCGCGTCGAGGTTCGGTGGCCGTTGCGGCTTGAACTCGGCATTGCGGGCCTGCGTCGCCGACAAGCGATCGAACGGATGGTGGCCCGTCAACAGCTCATAAGTGATGCAGCCGAGTGCGTAAATATCGTCGCGCGGATCGGGCTCGCGATGCTCGATCATTTCCGGACTCGCATACGCGGGCGTCAACGCACCGAGGCTGCCGGGATCGAACACCGTGGCGTCGCTCTCTTCCTCCGGCCGCTGGAACACGCGGGCGATGCCGAAGTCGATCACCTTCACTTCGGCATTCGTCGTGAGGAACACGTTGGCAGGCTTGAAATCGCAGTGCACGAAGCCGCGTTCATGCGCGTAGGCGAGCGCGCTGCACATGCCGCGCACGATCGGCAGCGCGGCCCGCACCGGCATGCCCTGATAGCCCGGCGTGCGCAGCAACTGGCTCAGCGGCTTGCCGCTCAGATACTCCATCGTCAGATAGACGATCGGGCCGTCGCGGTCGAAGTCGTACACGGTGATGATGTTGCGATGTGCGAGCACCTGCGCCTTGCGCGCCTCGCGCTGCAGCGCGACGAGCGAATTCGGGTTGCCGCGAAACTGGACGTTGAGCACCTTGACCGCGAGATACGGCTTGCGATCCGACGCCTCGAGCTTACGCAGGTCGAGCGCCTTGTACACCGTGCCCATTCCGCCGACGCCGAGACATTCCTCGAGCACGAAGCGGTTGTTCAGCGTATCGCCGGTGCCTTTGATCTGGTCGTGGCCCGGAGTATTCGCGGCGCCCGACGCATTCGCCGCGCTTGCCCCGCTCGCCGCGTAGCCCGCGCTTGCGGAGCGCACCGATGGAATATCGACCGTGGTCTGAATGCCGGTTTCCTCGCCGCCCGCGGCCACGTTCGAGACGCGCAGCTGCTCGATGCGCCGCCGTACTTCCGCGTAGAGATCGTCGGGCAGCGGCGCTTTGCGATGCGCCGCGCCGAGCATCTCCAGCAGCTGCGTGGGACCGAGCCCTTCGGTCGTCAACGTGCTGTCGAGCTGAGCGACGAGCTCGTCACGCGACAGCTCGCCGCTCTGGAAATCATGAATCACACGCGCAAGGCTAGCCATTTGTGCGAAGCGCCGCCGCTGCCGTCGGGCCGGATCGCATGCGACCGAAACCACTCGGGCTGATAGAGAACCTGTCGTAACCAGTTACATGTGCCGCTTCGATACTAGCCCCCGGCCCACGCTTTCGCAAACCAGGATTGCCCCGCTGCATGCGCGGGGTGACAGTGTCGCGCGACATCCAACAGCGTGTGGCGGTTTGTCGGGTGCACCCCGCCAGCAGCGACACGCCGAAGCGCGGCGATGCGTTAGCTTCAGCGCGTGGGGGCGGCGCCAAAGCCTTATGCAGCAAGCCTGCGAAAACTTTCTTAGGATGCGCGAATAAAACTGGCACAGGCCGTGCGTTAGTGACACTCGAGCAGACAAGTTGCTCGAACCCAACCGCAAGACTTTCATTTTTTCTTCCAGGAGATTTACCATGAACGCACTGATGATCAAAGACCTGTCCATCACCGAACAACTCGACAGCAAAGCCATGAGCGCCGTGCGCGGCGGCTTCGGTCCCTCGACGTCGTACTACAACTTCAGCCCGGTGTACGCGCCGAACTACAGCAAGAAGGTCGACGCGACGCAACTGATCAGCAACGAGCTGAACATCCAGAACGCCAACGGCAACAACGTCGCGTTCGCCACCGCCATCCATTCGACGATCGATCCGAGCGTCACGTCGAGCAACAACATCCACGTGTAAAGCACGACGAGGCGAAGCGCCCGTGTTCACGGGTCTCTTCGCCTCGCGTCGATCACGCCCGTCTTCCGCGCACCTTTGGAGAAGCACCATGTCATCCCTCATGATTCGCGATCTATCCCGCACCCGTTATCTCGACCGCCATGCAATGTCGGCGGTGGCCGGCGGCACCGGCACCCCCGGCCTGCCGTCCGTGGCCGGCCTTGGCAGCATTGCCAACGTCAACGTCACGGTGAACCAGAACCTCAACCAGCTGCAATACGTCAACGTCGCCGCGCTCAACAACGTCGGCGTGATCGGCGCGGGCATGGTGCCGCTGCACCTGAACGTCAGCCCGTCGCTGTGGGGCGGCAACTACGCCGCCGTGTGACGGCGTGCAGTAGCGGAGGGCCGGGGGCTTCCCTACTGCCGCCTGTTCATAACGTGCAGGCGCGCTGCAAGCAGATTTCCTATACTGATAGTGCGACGAGACCACCGCATACTTAACGACATATCGAAACGACGACCGGACAATCGCACCGGCCGCCCGCCCCACATTTTTCCGGAGCCGCCATGGCCAAGCTCATGATCAAGAACCTCACCGACAGTGTCGAACTCGACCGCCAGGCGATGGCCGCCATTGTTGGCGGAGCACGCATCGGTGCGCGATTGAACGGGGCCGCGCCACTCGTGCCGGCTTCGGCGCGCGTCGTCGAATATCCGCCCGGTTTTCCCGCCGCGCACCAGACGATCGTCGCGGCGGCCATGCAGCGCAAGCCATCGCGCGGCTAGACTTCGGTTCCACTGTTTCCCGCAACGGCACGCGCTTGATGCGCGTGCCGTTCGCATTTCTTGCAGCCGCGCCTCATGCCGCCAACAATCATCCAGGCCTTGAGCATGGAGCGCTGTAGCCAACAACTGGTGTGCGAGCTGTGGGGCGCGTCCGCACACTTCGATCCAATCTCGCATCGATAGAACATAGCGTTTGACGGCCGCATGCCGCGCCGCCTTGACAGGACGTGCGTTGCCGAACCGCCTGCATTTTCCGCGCTAGACACGCGCAAAGTGGCATATCCCTTGCAGAAGTAAAGCTGAGCACCGCACCGTGCTCGCCTGCTCACTTTCAGGAGTAATGCCATGAAATCCACTGTCACCATCAAAGACCTGCCGCGCTCCGCGGACCGCGCACATGACGACGTCACGCTCACCGCCGAGCAGATGAAAATGCTGCGCGGCGGCCGCTCCGTCGTCGTCACCGTCGACGGGGGCGGCCCGGGCCACGTCGACGATTGGGAAATCAACACCGCCATCTTCGAAGGCCGCATTAAAGGGTCCTACCTGTAGGACGCGCGAGATGCCCGCAATTGGAAACAGCCCCTGCGTTTTCATCTCGCAGGGGCACTTGTGCAATTGACCTGGTGAATGTCCGCACGCGGCGACGCTGCCCGGCGTGCGCTCACCTATGATGCTTAGGACGCCACGTGGCTTTGTTCCGTCCGCCGATAGCACGCGCTATTCGGGCGGCGAGCAAACGCGTCAGACAACACTAGCGACGATGGCAGCGCGCCACAAGCCGGCATCGCCAATTCATATTGGAGATCCGCAATGAAATTCATCGTGCAATGGAACGGTCTGCCGACCGCGGAGAATTCCGTCATCGAGCGCTTCATGAGAACCGGCGGCCAGGCGCCGGACGGCGTCAAACTGCTGGGACGCTGGCATGCAATCGGCGGACTGCATGGCTTTGCGATCGTCGAGGCGGACGACTTACAGGGCATGGCGGCGCTGGCGCTCGAATGGGGCGATTTGCTCTCGATGAACATCTCTCCGGCGATGACCGACGAAGAGTTGGCCGCCGCCCTCGGGAAACATCAGACCGTCCGTCAATAGCGCATGGCGTAGCGCGCCGACTTCAAACATTTCCGCCCCCTTTGGGCATGCGCCTTGCTGAATCAGGACATCGATACCGCTTTTCGGAGGCACGCCCCGAGGGACGTGCATCGAGTGGCTGTCGTGAAGGCAGGTCCCATCAACCAAGCGGAGGTCATTAATATGTTGGGCACTATTCTTCTGATTGTGCTGATTCTTCTCCTCCTTGGTGCGCTTCCGACGTGGCCGCACAGTCGTTCGTGGGGTTATGCGCCGACCAGCGGTCTCGGCGTCGTCCTCATCGTCGTGATCGTGCTGCTGGTAGCGGGCGTGATATAGCCATGTTGAAACACTCGGATCGGTAATTCGAATCAAGCCGGCCGCCGGATACCGATGCAGTTCGCTGCATGGATATCCGGCGGCTTTGCTATGTCGATTGCCGAAGCAGATTCACGTTGTCACGCCGGAGAACGCGATGGAAAAGTTACTCGAGAATCAGGTTGCCTTGATTACCGGCGCCAGTTCCGGCATTGGATACGGCGTCGCGCAAGCGCTTGCCAACGCGGGCGCGGCGGTCGTGCTGAATTATCATTCGCATCCCGAATCAGCGGAGAAGCTGGCCGACGAGATTGAAAAGGCCGGTGGCGCCGCGCTCGCGGTTGGGGCCGATGTGTCCGATCCTCTCCAGGTCGAAAGAATGTTCGACGCGTGTCGCGCGAGGTTCGGAACCGTCGATATCGTGGTTGCGAATTCCGGCTTGCAGAAGGACAGTGCGTTCGCCGATATGACGCTGGAAGATTGGCAAACGGTGTTGGCGATCAATCTGACCGGCCAATTCCTCACGGCGCAATCAGCCGTGAAGGAGTTCCGGCGACGCGGGCCAAGGCCTGTATCCAAAGCGCTTGGAAAGCTCATCTGTATGAGTTCGGTACACGAAGTGATTCCTTGGGCGAGGCGCGTCAACTATGCGGCTTCCAAGGGAGGTGTCCAGATGTTCATGAAATCCCTCGCGCAAGAGGTTGCGCCGGAGCGCATTCGCGTCAATTCCATTGCGCCGGGCGCAATTCGCACGCGGATCAACAAAGACGCGCGGGAATCGAAACGCGAGAATGACAAGCTGCTGCAGTTGATTCCCTACGGTCGCGTGGGCGAGCCGGACGACATCGGCAAGGCCGCTGTCTGGCTCGCCTCGGACGAAAGCGATTATGTGGTCGGCACAACGTTGTTCGTCGACGGCGGCATGACGCTTTATCCGGAGTTTGCCGACAACGGTTAGACTTCGCCCATTTTCTCGCTGTCGTAACCATCGAGCAGTTGCTCGAAAAGATCCACATCACCCATCTGTCCGCCTTTGAGCATGATCTCCATGCCGTCGAGTTCAGCGCGATCGGCATGAAGGCGGCATACGGTGACGCCTGCCGACAACGGCGCGAGATAGGACAAGCCCCATGCGCCGAGCGCATGCACGGCGAAGCTGGAGGTATCGCCGCCCGCAATGCCGATGCGTCGCAAGCTCACCGTGCCGAGCACCTGTTGCAGCAGCGCGGCGCATGCATGCGCGAGTTGCGGCAGCGCGACGCCGGCGCCTGCCCCATGTTCCGCGCGGCGCGTCGTGAAGGCGAGGACGTTGCGTCCGTCGCGCAATGGCCCTGCTATCGCTGCGACGCGCGTTGCCAGATAGTCAGACGCGCAAGCGCCGGTCATTTGCAGCGGGTCCAGTTCCACGCGCAGGTACGAATGCGCGGCGGCAATCTGCACTTCGGTCAATGGCGACAGACTGCCTGCCAGCACGAACACTGGGCTTTGTGCAGCGGCTAGCGTCGCACGCTCAGGCGCTTCTGTATGTTCATGCTCAGCGCGATTATCCAGCGCCAGTGCATAGGCCTGCGCGACGCTGCTCGCACCTACCGCGAGCAATGGCGCTAACGACGCCGAATGATGCCCGATCACGCGGCCGATCGCTTCCAGATGCGAGTCGTCGAGCACGTCGAACAGCAACGCGTCGGGTTTCGAATCAAGCCGGCGCTGCACCTCGGCCCGCAACGCGGCATCGCCGGCCGTATAGCAGCGCCAATCGATCGATTGCACGTTCTCCACACCTTGACGCTGCAGATGCACACGCAAGTCCGCTTCATTCATCGGCGTCACGGGATGACGGCTCATCGTCGGATGACGGTCGATCCGGTAGATCGACTGCTGATGATCGTCCGCGCCCGCGGCCGCGAACAGTTCACCGAACACGCAATAGCGCCGCAAATTCGGCTGGCCGCCGACCACCGCCACCAGCGGATTCGCGCAGTACTCGCGCAACGTGCGAATCGCCACGCCGATGCTGCCGGTCCCCGGTGCGCTATCGAAAGTCGAGCACACTTTGTAGTGCATCACGCGCACGCCGAGCGAGGCAAACGCGGCACCGGCGCGCGCAAGCTCAAGCTGCTGCTCAGCCGGCGACATCGTCCGTGCTGCGCCCGCAATGCCGAGCGCGTCGAGTTGGCCCAACATCGAAAGACGCGCGGCATCGGGTGGCGCGAAAAACAGCATGGTGCGCAGACCGGCGCGGGCGAGATGGGCGAGCGTGTCGGTCGCGCCTGTGAAGTCGTCGCCGTAAAAGGCGTAATGCGGACCGCTGCCATGCAACTGGCGCACGTCGCTCATGTCGTTGGTGTCCTGTGCCTCGCTCACGCGCGCCCGCCGAAGAATTCCAATGCGCGCCGCAGTTCCGGCATGTGCTCGGCGTACACCGGCAACGGCGTGCGTTCCTGCACTGCCGCCCATGCCTGGCGCACGCTCGTCACGCCCGCCGCCGGACCATCCGGATGCGCGAGAATGCCGCCGCCGGACATGAACAGCAAGTCGGTGGAGCGCACCGCGTCAAACGTGGCTTGTGCGGTGCCGGCCCACTGCCCCGACGAAAACGCCGGCAGCACGGCGTCGTCGCAACCGGACGCGAGCGGCGTGGCGCAATCGCGCGCCGACTCGATCACTTCGGCGTCGCCCTGCGCGAATTTGCCGGCGAGGCCATGCACGTGCATGTGATCGACGCCGGTCAAACGCCATAGCGTCTGATAGGCCTGGAACGACATGCCGAGCGCCGGATCGCGCGACATCATCCCGTAGCCGTTGCGATGCGCGTGCAGCACGAGCGGCGTCGCGCGGCGCAGCGTCTGTATCGCGGAAAAGCCGCACCAGTTGATGCTTGCCATCACGCAAGTGCCGCCCTCACGTTCGACCAGCTCCGCATGGCGGCGCATCGCGTCGAGTTCGTCGGTGATATTGAACGCGATCATCACGCGGCGGCCGCTGCGCTCGCGATAGCGGCGTACCTCCGCCATCACCGCGCGCACGCGCTCGGCGAGCGGCGCATGCGTGGGGTTCGCGCATACTTCGTCATCCTTGATGAAATCGACGCCCGCTTCACACAGCTCACGCACCAGCGCCGCCGTTTCCATCGCGCTTAGGCCCACGTTCGGCTTGATGATGGTGCCGATCATCGGCCCGTCCGCCGCTTCTGTCAGCACCCGCGTGCCCGCCACGCCATGACGCGGCAATTCGAAACGCGTGCGATAGGCGACGGGCAAACGCAACGACAGCAGCCGCATGCCGCTGACTTCGCCCAAATCGTACAAATTGCCGGCGACGGTCGCGGCGAGCGTCGGCAGATTCGCGCCAATGTTGGCGAGCGGAAACGACAGCGTCACGCGCGCGCGCCGCCACGGTCCCGGCGTGCCCTGGCGCGCGAGCCATGCGCTCGGCAAGCTGGGTTGCGACGCGGCCTCGAGTTCCTCGATGCGCAGCACGCTCGCGCGGCTGCGCGCGCGCAGCGCATCCGATTCGTTGGCCACACGCACGAAGGTGCCGCTCGACTGCTCTCCCGCCATCACGTCGGCAACGCGCGCGGGATCGAGCGGCGTCTCGATCAGATAGTCGGCTTCGAGCGTGTCGTCGTTGACGGTATTCCGTTGCAGCGTAGCGTTCATAGCGCGTTCAGATCAGGAAAGCGGCGCACCGGCTCGCGGCCGTCCCACTCGCGCGACGCCGCGTAAATCATGTCGAATAGCTTGCCTTTCGGCCCGGCGATCTCCGAGAGCTCGATGACGGTGCCCGGATGATCCTCGGTGTCGAAGTAGACAAAGCGCCCGTTGCGGCCCACTTCACCACTCATCGCGACCTTGAAGCCCTGCTCCTGCAAGCGCGCGAGGTCCGCGTCGAACGAGGTGGTCCAGTACGCGTTGTGTTGCAAGCCGGTGTTGCCCGCGGCGAGAAAGTCGCGATACATCGAGGGCGCGTCGTTACGTGTCTGGATCAGTTCGACCTGCAAGGGCCCCGAGTTCGCCAACGCGACCGAATTGTGCACCTCGTACGATTGCCCGCGATACGTGTAGTTTTCGATCGGCACGCGTTCGTTGTAGAACCACGGGCCCACGCCGAGCACGCGGCTCCAGTAGTCCATCGCGGCCTCGATATCGCGCACCACGTACCCCGCCTGACGAATCTCGCCAAAGAAACGACTCATGAAACTCTCCCGATGCTGCCAGTTTTTGAAGGACGAGCGACGCCCCGGCGCGGCGGTAACGCAGCGCCCGAGTATCGAACCTGTGAAGAAACCTTAGAGAAACCCGATCGAAATCCAGGGAATCGCCGCGACCAGAATCAGGCCGACGATCAACGCGCCCATGTAGCCGACGATCGGACGAATGCCCGCATCGGGATTGACCTTGCTGATCGCGCACGCCGAGTAGTAGCCGACGCCGAACGGCGGCGAGAAGAGGCCGACGCCCATCGACAGGATCACGACGATCGCGTAGTGCACTTCATGGACACCCGCGAGCCGCGCGATCGGAAACAGCAGCGGCCCGAACAGCACGATGGCGGGAATCCCTTCGAGTACGCTGCCGAGCATCACGAACACGACGATCGACACCGCGAGGAAACCATACGCGCCGCCGGGCATCGCACCCATTAATTGCGCGAGGTCCTGCGAGAAGCCGGATTGGGTGAGCGCCCACGCCATCGCGGTCGCGCAACCGATGATGAAGAGGATCGCGCCCGATAAGGTCGCCGCATCCACCAGCATGCGGCCGAGCCGCCGCCATTCGAAACGGCGATAGACCAGCAGGCCGATCAGCATCGAATAGGCGATGCCGATGGTCGACACTTCGGTCGCCGTCGCCACGCCTTCGACCACCGCCATGCGGATCACGAAGGGTAGCGCCAGCGCGGGCAGCGACACGATGAAGAGCCGCCCGATCTGCTGCTTGCTGAAACGCTGCGCGCCGCTCAGGTCTTCCTTGCGATAGCGCCACCACACCACCACGCACAGAATCAGCGCGAGCACGGCGCCCGGCAGCATGCCCGCGGTAAAGAGCGCGGAGATCGACACACCCGTGACCGAACCGATCGTGATCAGCACGATGCTCGGCGGAATGGTTTCGCTTTGCGCGCCGGTGGTGGCGAGCAGCGCGACGAGATCGCCTTCCGACGCGCCGCGTTTTTTCATCTCGGGGAACAGCACCGGCGCGATCGCCGCCATGTCCGCCACTTTCGAACCGGAGATGCCCGACACCAGATACATCGCGCCGATCAGCACGAACGACAAACCGCCATGCACGTGACCCACGAGGCTCGCGAGAAACTCGATCATCGCGCGGGCCATGCCCGTCATTTCGATCAGCAAGCCGAGGAACACAAAGAGCGGCACGGCCAGCAGCACCAGATGCGACATGCCCTCGTCCATGCGGCCGACCACCACTTCGAGCGGCGTGAAAGTTGAAAGGCCGAGATAGCCGAACGTGGCCAGTGCGAAAGAAAACCCGATCGGCACGCCCGAAAAAATCCCGATCGCCACCACGCCGACAAAAAAGATCACGAGGTTGGTCTTGCCGAGTGTCTGGAACCACGGCCCGGCGAATACGGCTACGACACCCAATAGCGCGGCGATCACGAGCACGATCACGACGTCGCGCATGCGGCTCATTTGCGCGAGACGAATCAAGCCGACCAGCAACATGAGCGCCGCGCCGATCGGCAACGCGAGCGCACGCCACGCGTTACTGATCTGCAAGGCGGGCGTGACGATCGCCGCCTCACCGGACGCATAGTTGTATGCCGGCGTGATCAACAGCGCGAGCAACGCAATCGACGCCGCAATCGCCAGCGTATCGACGAATGCGCGCCGCTCCGGCGACAAGCGGCTGACCAGCGCCGTCATCCGCATATGTTCGCCGCGACGCAATGCGAGCACCGCGCCGAGCATGGCGAGCCACAGGAACAGAATCCCCGCCAGTTCATCCGACCACACCAGCGGCTGATGCAGCGCGTAACGGCTCACCACACCCGCGAGCATGACGACCATCTCCACCGCGAGCAGCGCCGCCGCGCACACTTCCACAAGCGCGATCAAACCGCGATCGAAGGTTCTCAGCCAGCGGCGCGGCGTGCTCGCCGCATGCAGCGCAACCGCTGCGTCCACCGGATTCCATGCGTGATTCGACATCCTGAAGTCTCCTGGCGGCACATCGCCGCGCTTCGTCTCATGCTCACCGCTTGTGCTCACTGGCGTACCGCGTACTCAAGCGAGCTTGCCGACCGATTGTTCGAGCAGGTCCCACGCCTGATTGCCGAACTTGCCTTTCCATTCGGCGTAAAAGCCCGCCTGACGCAACGCCGCGCGGAATGTGTCCGGGGCCGGACGGTTGATCGTGAGGCCCTTGCTTTGCAGATCGGCGACAGCCGCGTCGTTGAGCTTGCGAACATCCTCACGCTGTTTCAAGGCGCTTTGATTGAACGCGTCGCTGGCGATGCCTTGCAGGTCTTTCGGCAAGCGTTGCCACGCGCGCGGGTTCAGCACGAACCAGTAGCCGTCCCACATGTGATTGGTCAGCGAGCAGTACTTCTGCACTTCGTAGAGCTTCGCGACCTGCACGATCGGCAGCGGGTTTTCCTGCGCATCGACAATATGCGTTTGCAGCGACGAATACACCTCGCTGAATTGCAAGCTGGTCGGCGCGGCGCCGAGACCCTTGAACATGTCGATGCTGAGCGGGCTCACCGGCACGCGAATCTTCAGGCCGCGCATGTTCTGCGCGCTCGTGATCGGACCATTGCTGGTAGTGGTCTGACGAAAGCCGTTGTCCCACATCTTCTCGAACGATTCGAGACCGGCCTTCTGCATCGCGGCGCGCACGTAGGCGCCGAGCTTGCCGTCCATCGCGCTCCACACCTGGTTGTAGTCGCTGAACGCGAAGCCGACCGCGTTGATCGCGACGGATGGCGCGAGTGTGGACACCACCAGCGCCGACGGCGTGAACATCTCAATGCCGCCGCTGCGCACTTGCGCGAGCATGTCGGTATCGCCGCCCAGCTGGTTGTTGGGGAATATCCGGATCTCCATGCGCCCCTTCGACGCTTCTTTAATCTGATTCGCCGCTTCCTGCGAGCGCACGTTCAACGGATGCGTGAGCGGCAAGTTGTTGCCGTACTTGAACACGAACTCCGGGCCGGACGCAGCGCGCACGATCGCCGGAAAGCCCAGCGCGCCCGCCACCGGTACGGCGGCTGCGGCACGCAGCAGCGTGCGTCTCGCGAGGTTGGTCATTTGAGTGTCTCCTTGCTTATAATTGATGTGACTGTCGAATCCATCAAAAACCATCATCGCTCGTATACAACGCCTTGATTTCCTGTCGCCGGTGTTGAGTCGTCGCGTGATAGCTGCAAGACTAGGCGTGCGCGGCAACCGCTGTCAAACCGCGAACTTGATGTTTTTTGATGGACTTCCTCTCTGCGAAGAACTGCCATGTCCGAAACGCTTCACCTCACAGCCGCCGCGCGCGCCCGTATTCCCGACATTGCGCGCGCCGCCGGTGTGTCGACCGCCACGGTGGATCGTGTGCTCAATGGCCGCGAAGGCGTGCGCGCCGTCACCGCGCAACGCGTGTTGCAAGCGGCCGCGCAACTCGGCTATCTGCTCACGCCGAATGGGCCTGCCGCGCCGGCTTCCAAACCGATGCGTATAGCGTTCCTGCTGCCGGCCGGCACCAATCGCTACTTGCACATGCTCGGCGACTATATCGACTTCGCGCACGATCAGTGGACTGCGTTGGACATGAAGTGCCGCGTGCATTACGTCGAGAGTTTCAACCCGAAGGAACTGGCCGACCGTCTGCTGCACTACGGACAACGCGCGGATGGCGTGGTGTTCATGGCGCTCGAGCATCCCGTGGTGCGCGACGCGGTGAATGCGCTCGCGGATCAAGGCGTGCCGGCGATCACGTTGATTTCGGATCTATCGAATGCGCGGCGGCTCGCCTATGTCGGCATCGACAATCGTTCCGCCGGCCGCACTGCCGCACTGCTGCTGGGGCGTTTCATGGGGCCGCGGCCGAGCGGCAAGATCGCGATGCTCGCGGGCAGCCTCAACTATCGCGGACATGAGGAACGCGAGATCGGCTTTCTGCATTTGATCGAATCGACGTTTCCGCAAGTACGCGTGATCGGACTGCGCGAAGGGCATGACGACAGCGAGCGCAACTATATGCAGACGCGCAAGCTATTGGAGCAGCATCCCGATCTCGCCGGCATTTACAACAGCGGCGGCGGGTCGGATGGCGTCGCTCGCGCGATTGTCGAAGCGCGCTCGGAGCAGAAGATTCTATTCGTCGGTCATGGCTTGACGCCCGATACCCGAGCGCTATTGATCGACGGAACGATGGACGCGTTGATCACGCAAACGCCGCAAGCCATGGTGGGGAATTGTCTGCGGATTTTCCGCAACGTGCGGAACAAGCGTGATGCGATGAGCGATGTGAAGCCTGTGCAATTCAGTATCGTTCTACGGGAGAACTTGCCTTAAGGTCTGGGCGTTTCGCTTCTCGTATGAGGTCGCGGCAGTAGGCCGCGGATACGTCAGGCACGGCAGATGCTGAATCACCAGCGCATTCAAACTTCGATACGAAAGGAGATCACACCATGCCTTATCTTCTCGGCTGGCTTCTTGGCGTTCCCCTGATCGTACTGGTCATCCTGTACCTCATTTTTCATTAACCCATTTCGACATACGCAGTTCACCTGAAGATTGTCCCGGCGCGGCGCGACCTCCTAACGCAGCCGCGCATTCCTTTCCTGGGCGTCCGCATGCGGGCGTGTTTTTTCGTGTGTCTGTATATAGCGCGTTGTGTCAGCGCGGGTTGCTTCGCGCTTGCTTCGTGAAGAACGGTGCACTTGACGTGCAGCCGTCGAACGCCGGCGAGTTGCGGTGGGAACATGCGTCCATGCCCGGCGAGCGTCGTCTTCGAGCGCGGGTAACGCCGGAATTCGCCCGCGTGCCGCCTTTTGTAAAGCAGCGAGAACACCGGAGGGCAGCTTGTGGCCGCAACGCCGCGGGAGATTGCCCCGCGGACCGGTTGGTTGTCCCGAGCACGAATGCACCTTGAAAATATACCTGGAGGTGCGCTGGATAGGCTTCTTAAAGCAATCGACACGGCGCCCGATGTCAGAACGATCTTCCGCTAGAATGGCATTTATCTGAATAAACTTCCGAGAATGCCATGACCACCCGAAATCGTCCACTGGATAACCAGGATCGGAAGATCATGCGCGAGTTGCAGAAGAACGCGCGCCTCAGCAATGCCGAACTCGCCGAACTGGTCGGCATGTCGACCACTGCGTGCTGGAATCGCACGCGTCAACTGGAAACCGAAGGGTATATCCGCGGCTACGTCGCGTTGCTCGATCAGCAGAAGCTCGGTTTCGCGGACGTGGTGCTGCTCGAGGTCACGCTCAACCGTCACGACGATGACGCCCTCGCCCGCTTCGGCGCCGAACTGGCGACGCTGACCGAAGTGCTCGAAGCGTATCTCGTCTCGGGCGACTACGACTATCTGGTGAAGGTGGCGGTCGACGGTACAGCGGGCTATGAGCGGTTTCTGCGCGAGAAGCTCTACAAGATCGCCGGCATCCGTCACAGTCGCTCGATGTTCGCGCTGCGCTGCATGAAGAGCATTCCTTCCGTGCAGGTTTGATCCGCCGGCTCAGACTTCGCGCAACGGCTTTTGACACGCGGCAAGCACCGCGCCCGCCACGAGCAGCAACGCGGAATAAATCAAACCGCGCGCGAGGCCGGCGCCGTCCGAGATCCAGCCGATCACCATCGGCCCGACGATCTGTCCGAACGCGAATACGATCGTGAATGCGCTGATGCCCTTGGCCCAGTGACTCGCGGGCAGATTGTGGCGCACGAAAGCCGTGGTCGATGCAACAGCCGAGAGAAACGTCGCGCCGAACAGCACACCGGAGACGAACGCCACCCACGGCTGCGTGAACAGCGCGGGCAGCAGCGTCGCGATGGCAAGCAATGCGTTGAGCACCGCGAGGGCCTGGCCGCCGCGCATGCGGTCCAGCAGACTCGACCACACACGTGCCGAGACCACCGTCGCCACGCCGAGCAGCAGGTAGAAGCCGGTCACGACCACCGCGCTCATGCCCGCATTGCGCAGGAGCGCAACGATGAAGGTCATGTAGCCGATATAGCCGACGCCGAACAACGTGTAGCCCGCCAGTGCCGCACTGAAGCGCGGCCAACGCGGCGCGTCCACGGCTTTCGTTGCCTGCGCCGATGAAGACACCGTCGCGTGCACGCTTTCGATTTTTCTGGCCGCCCCTATAGCCACGACGGAAAACGCGACGCACGCGGCCGCCAGCGCGAACCACGCGAACTGCCAGCCATGCGCGACGTTGAAGATAGTCAGCGGCACGAGCAATGACGAGGCCACGATGCCCCATCCCGTGCCGCCGTAATACAAGCCGAGGACGAGCCCCGCGTCGTGTGGTCTCGCCGATGCGAGCCGCGCCGCCAACACGCCGCCGCTGATGAAAATCGCCGCACTGGTTGCTCCCGTGATCACTCGCAAGATGAGCAGCGAATGCGTATCGGCGAGCAGCCCGCTGCAGGCCATCAACAGCGCCGTGGCAACGCAACCCGCGCCGAACAATGCGCCGGCCGACCAGCGGCGCGCAAGACGTGGAAAAGCGAGCGCGCCAAGCAGATAGCCGAGCGCATTGGCGGTATTCATCGCGCCGGCCTCAGCGAAGCTCCAACCGAGATCGAGTTTCATCGACGGCAACAACAGCGCGTACGCGAAGCGGGCGAACCCGAGCGCGATCGCGCTGCCGAGCGACAGCGCGGCGGCGAGCGCCAGGGTGGGCAGGCGTTGGGCCGTTTCGGTGGCGGTGGAGATCGATGCGGGGTCGATTGATTTGGTCGGCATTAGCTGGCAGGGGTAGACAAGGATGTCTGCAGACCGATTGTGGCAGACGCCTGGAACGGCCACTTCGTCATCATATCCGTGGATGCCGGGCGAGGCTGACCGTTAGTTGCGTTAATTGCTAGTCGGCGCGTCCGCATGCGCTATGGGGCCGCTCCCGGCATGTATCCGGATGAGCAAAGAACAGAGCCTATACACATCTTCCAAATGAGAATGATTTGCATTTACTAAGAAATTACGCCATCATGAAGCCCATGCCGCAAACCGAACACACGAATTCACGATCACGCCAAACGTCAGCCGCGCCGAAGCCGAACGCCACCGCCGCGCGATTGCAGCTGTGACCGCAAGCACCTGACGCAGACGCTGCGTCATCGCCTATCCGTCGCACGCGACAAGCGCTGGTCTGCTACGCGGCACTCATCCGATCAGGCCGGCGCGACTCATTGGACCGTGTCCATTCAGGAGCATCGATGAACTTCCGCTCTCACTACAGCAGCCGTCCCGAACTGATCGACGATCATCCGGCCGACACCGCCGACGCCCCGGACCGCACCGTCCTCAGCGCCGTACGCACGTGGCTGCGGCCGGCTTGCGAAACCGCGCGCGGCGGCGTGCACTGGCGCGACATTCTGAGCGGCGTGGGTTTGCGACAGGACGGCATCGAACACTTCGATCTGCTGATGCGTTCGCTGATGCACGTGTCGTATCGTCCGCTCGACATGCGCTGCCGCTGCGCGAGCGATCTCGGCAAAGACGAAGCCGTGATCCTGCAAACCATCGCGCTACTGCAAAAAACGCATAGCGGAGCCGCGTTGCGCATGCTGAGCGAATGGCTGCCAGGGCCTGCTGTCAGCGGCGTGTTGAAACTGATCCGCTGGTTCGCCATCGATCTGCTCGACGCCGGTGTGGAACTCGACGTGCAAGCGCGCCGCGTCACGTATATGCATTGAGGAGCGGAGCGTATGCCGTTGGAACTGGAATCGGAATTGATTTTCCCTGCGTCCCCGGTGTCCTCTCATGCACGGGACAGCGACAGCGGCAACTCGCGCACAGCCGGCGTGGACCACGCGTCCGAACACGCAAGCGTCGAACGCGTCGTGCAGCCCGCTCGAATCGCTCACGCTATCGCCACTGCGGCCGCGCCCGAATTCCTGTCCCATCCGCTGACGCGCCACCATCCGCGCAGCGTCGCCTCGCCGCGCGCGGGCGAGCTGCACCTATGGCGGTTCCGTTGTGAATGGCTGCCCGTGCCGGTGCAGGAAGGCGACACCTGGCTCTCGAAGACGGAACGCGAGCGCGCCCGGCTGCATCCGAACGCCGCGCTGCGCAAACGGTTTATCAGCGCGCGCGTGGTGGTGCGCTGGATCGTCGCGAATCTGTTCGACTGCGAGCCGCGCAGCGTCGATCTGCGAGACGACGGCAACGAGAAACTGCGCGCGCGTCATCCGCATGATGGTCGCGGCATTACCATCGATATTGCGTATGGCGGTATCTGGATCGTGATCGGCATTGCTTCGGCGGCGCTTGGGCTGAGTGTTGTCGTGCCGTCGCCGAGCACCGCGGTTGGCGAGACGCCGGAAGCATCACGCCGACACGCGCGTTACAGCAGCCTGTGCAACGCGTTGCGCTATGCGCCCGTCGATATCGATGTGGACTTGCTGTTGAGCGACGCCACAACGCGCGCGTTCGATCTCGCGGAGCATGGCTGCTGGCATGTGCTCGATCTGCCGATGGCCGGCCAGATTCGCGCGGCGGTCGCGCTCGCGCAACCGGTCACGCGGGTGCATACGTTTGGGTGGCCGAAGGCTTTGGCGTTTGATCTGGCGAACGCTTAGCCACGCGTTTTCATCGACCACGCCACGCACGCGGCATATCCCTTCGGCGCCGCGACCCAGCACGCGGCAATCTCGTGCATGTCGTCCGGAATCTGATTGCGCAGCGTCACTTGATTGCTCTCGCGCGGCAGCACCGTCAAATGCTGCAATCCGCGCGTGATGCCCACGCCGGTCGTTTTGACGAGCGCTTCTTTCGCGACCCATGCGTCGTAAAACGCGTCGATCTGCTGGGCAACGTCGAGGCGCTCGATCCACATGGCCTCATCTGGATCTAGCGTCAATGACGCAATCGAACGCCAATCGAATTTATCGCTGCGCTGTTCGATATCGACGCCGACGCGCCGAACAGGCGACATCGCGATAAGCCCATGCGAGCCCGCATGCGATACGTTGAAATCGTGCGCATTGGAATCCGCGAGCTCGGGACGGCGGTTTGCATCGAGCGTAAAACGGACGGCGCGGGCCGCGATGCCAAGCCTCTGCGCGAGTTGCTCACGCAGCGCGACGCGCACGGTCGCAAAACGCAACGCGTCCTCGTGGCGGCGGAAGTTGCCGGCACGTATGCGCTCGTCGTCGCTGAGCGCCGCGAAGGCGGCGCCATCCAGCGACGCATCGAAAGCGAAATCGACCCGCCACAACGAAATGTCGGACGGGCCGTCATGCGGCAATGAAACAGGTTCGATCGAATACATCGCAAAGGTTCTGACGTGATACACGCGGTCGCAAGGCAATAATCGCGACTCTACCCGATATGACGCCCGAAGCCACTCGATCTTTAGATGCGCTTCATTTCCTTCGGCACGCCGAGCAGCAACGCGACACCGCTGACAAACAGCAACGCGGTCAACACATATAGCGCGTTATCCATGCTGCCGGTGTGCGTCTTGATGAGACCGATCACCCAGGGGCTCACGATACCGCTCGTAATGCCGATGCTGCTGATCAACGCAATGCCGGCCGCAGCCGCGGTGCCGGACAGATAGCCCGACGGCACGGTCCAGAAGATCGGCAGCGCGGCGAAGATCAACACGGCGGCCAGCGACAGAATCGCGAGCATCGCCGGAAAGCTGCTCAGATGCAGTGTCAGCAGCGAGAGCGCGATGCCCCCGCCGATCGTGCACACGGCAAAATGCCGGCGACGTTCGCCACGGCGGTCCGAGTGACGCGCGATCAGAATCAGGCCCACCGCGCCGACCGCATTTGGAATCACGCTGTACAGGCTGATCGCCAATACGTCACGAATGCCGAAATCGCGAATCATCAGCGGCATCCAGAAGTTGAGCGTCAACGACGCGCAGGTCAGCGAGAAATAGATGAACGCGAACAGATAAACCCGCGGATTACGCAGCGCCTGCATGAGTGCACGCGACGAATGCGCGTCCGACATGGGACGGCGATCTTCGTCGCGCTGGGCGATCAGTTGCGCTTTTTCGTCGGCATTGAGCCAGTTCGCGTGCTGCGGGCCGTCCACCAGATAGAACGCCGCGATCAGACCCAGCACGATAGCGGGCGCACCTTCAATGACGAACATCCACTGCCAGCCGAACATTCCCCACACGCCACCCATGTCGCGCATGATCCAGCCGGATACGAGTCCGCCGAGCACACCGGCCACCGCGACGCCAGCGAAGAAAATCGACAGCACGGCTGCGCGCCGACGCGCCGGATACCAGTAAGTCAGATACAGCACGATGCCGGGAAAGAAGCCCGCTTCGAACACGCCCAGCATGAAGCGCAGCAAATAGAAGTGCGTGGGCTTCGACACCAGCATCATGCCGACCGACGCCACGCCCCACAGCAGCATGATCCGCGTGAACGTGCGGCGCGCGCCGAAACGTGCGAGCAGCAAGTTACTCGGCACTTCACACAGCACGTAGCCGATGTAGAACACTGCCGCGCCAAGACCGTACATCGCGTCGCTAAAACCGAGGTCGTGCTTCATCTGCAATTGCGCGAAGCCGATATTGATGCGGTCGAGAAACGACACCACATAGCAGACGAATAGAAACGGAATGATCCGCAGCGAGACCTTGCGATACAGCTGATCGTCGTGCGCAGCAACGGATGCGCCCGGCTTGAGCGCGGGGGCGAGGGATTGGCTCATCGGTTATCTCCAAACGTGAGGGTCCAACGGACCCGCTGGGTCCGGCGTCTTGTTGCGCCGCGTTGTGTCTTCTATAGGAACGGCATGCGGTGGTGTGGATGCGCCGCGCTGCCGTGGTGGGTTGCGCGCGGCTTCGGAACGGCCGCGCGCATGCTTGCTCTTTTGGTGTTGCGCGCTTAAGCCGCCAGAGGATGCACTTCGCCGCCGCGCGGCGAAGTGTCGGCCGCGCCTTCGTGTGCATAGCGCATTGCTTCGAGCAGCGTTGCGTGATCGCCGATATGGTTGGCGAGCAGCAGGATCAGTTGCGCATTAGCCGATTGGCTCTGCGCGTCGTCCAGATCGCGATGCATCTCGATCAGCGCCTCGTAGAAATCGTCGGGGCGCTCGAGGTGGGGTTGCGTGTTCAGTGCCATGTCTGTCTCCTGCTATTTTTTGCTCATGCTTTGCGTGCTTGGTTTTATGCCGTGCCTTCGACGCATAACGCACGTTTTAACGCATGTGCCACAGCGTCCACGTCGAGTTGCCGCCAACGCGCGCAGACATGCTGGTCCGGGCGGATCAGATAGAACGTGCCGGGTTTGGCATCGTAGCGAGTGCTCGCAAGACACTCGATGTCGTGCACGATTTGCACGCCTGCGGAGGCGGTGGACTTTGCATTGCCGCTCGTTGCTACAACAAGCTTCAACGGAATCGGACTCGCACACAACGCATCCAACGCGGCCTGCGTTGCCTGATCGATACCTTGCTCTCCGCAGAACAACACGCCCGTAAATTGCTGGCCGAGTTGCTGCAACAGCCACGCCGGTTGTCCCGCCACTTGCACCGGCGCATCGACGCACGACGCGCCCGGCACCATCAAGCCTTCAAAGCTGTCGCTGTCCGCGGTATTCAGCGGAGATTCACGCAACACCGCCGGCACGGAGAGCCGGCCACTATTCGTCAACTGCCGTGCAAACGGATGATGGCGCGAGAGCTTCAGCACGGCATCGCGGAACACGCGGCTCACCGGGCTCTTCGGCGTAATGAAATCGGTTGAGCGCGTGGAGTTGCGGATGTTTTCATCGGCGGCGAATTCGCGTTCGCTTGCATAGGTATCGAGCAATGCGTCCGACGCTCGGCCTTCGAGCACCATCGCCAGTTTCCATGCGAGGTTTTCCGCATCCTGCACGCCGCTATTCGCGCCGCGCGCGCCGAACGGCGACACGCCGTGCGCGGAATCGCCCGCGAACAGCACGTTGCCGTGCCGGAAACGCTCCATGCGCAAGCACGAAAACGTATAGACGCTCACCCATTCCAGTTCGAACTTCGCGTCCGGTCCGAGCAAGGCGCGCACGCGCGGGATCACTCGCTCCGGCGTTTTTTCGAGCACCGGATCGGCATCCCAGCCGAGTTGGAAATCGATCCGCCACACGTTGTCCGGCTGCCGATGCAACAGCACCGACTGATTCGGATGAAACGGCGGATCGAACCAGAACCAGCGCTCCGTGGGAAAGTCCGCTTCCATTTTTACGTCAGCGATCAGGAAGCGGTCTTTGAACGTGACGCCCTTGCTGTCGAGTCCCATCAGATTGCGGATTGGACTGCGCGAACCGTCGGCGGCGACCACATAACGGCCGCGCAAAGGATACTGACCATTGGGTGTGTCGATAGTCAGCGTCACGCTGGCGTCTTCAGCACCCGGTGTGCCGTTCTGCTGCACACCGACCACTTTGCTTTTCCAGCGGATGTCGATATTCGGCATTTCCTGCGCACGTTCGAGCAGAAAACCTTCGACGTAGTACTGCTGCAGGTTGATGAACGCGGGCCGATTGTGACCCGCTTCCGGCTGCAGATTGAACGTGTACACCAGTTCGTCTTTCAGGAACACCTTGCCGACATTCCAGCTGATGCCCTTGTCCACCATCCGCTGCCCACAGCCCAAGCGGTCGAAGATATCGAGCGAGCGCTTCGAAAAGCAGATCGCCCGCGAACCGGTGGACAACGAACAGTCGTCGTCGACCAGCACGACCGGCACGCCCTGCTGCGCGATGTCGATCGCGGTGGCGAGGCCCACCGGGCCCGCACCGACCACGATCACGGGATAGGCCGCCTGGTCCGCGCCACCGTGTTCTGATTGCTCACGGCACGGCTTGTATTCGAACGACAGCGTCTGGTAGTTGGTGCTCATCTTGTGTCTCCGTCCTTCTCTACTCTGCTGTACGCTTTTTTTATCAGGCTTGCAGTGCGTCCCACATCTCTTTGTCGCGCTGCGCGGTCCAGATGCGCGGATGCGTGATACCGCTCGCTTCGTCGAAAGCACGCGAGACGTCGAACGGCAGGCAATGCTCATAGATGAACACGTGGCCGAACTTCGGATCCATTGCCTTGCGCGTGTGCGCCATCGCGGCCTTCAGGTCGAGCTTCTGTTCGACGGCTTCACGGCCCTGTTGCAACAGCGTGGTGACGAAATCCTTCGTGTAGTCGAGGCCCTTGTTGACGTCTTCCGGTGTGGTCAGCGCGGGGCCGCGGCCCGGTACCAGCTTGTCGGCTTTCAGCGCGCGCAGCGCTTCGAGCGTGGCCGGCCATTGTTCGAGCTGCGCGTCGCCGCAATAACACGCCGCGTCGTATTCCACCAGGTCGCCAGAGAACAACACCTTCTGCGACGGCAGCCACACCACCGTGTCGCCCTTCGTATGACCCGCGCCCAGATGCGCGATGCGCACTTCGAGCTTGCCGAGGAACAGCGTCATTTCCTTTTCGAACACGAGCGTCGGCCACGTCAGGCCAGGCACCGTTTCGACGCCGGCAAAGAGACGCGGGAAGCGTTCGATTTCCGACTTCATATCCGCTTCACCGCGCTCGACGATCATTTCGTACGTGCCGCGGCTCGCGATCACTTCCTGCGCGCCTTCGTTGAAATACGCCGACGCGCCGAGCACGCGCACCGCGTGATAGTGCGAGAGCACGACGTATTTGATCGGCTTGTCGGTGACGCTGCGAATGCGGGCAATGAGGTCTTGCGCCATGGCCGGCGTGGCGGTGGTGTCGACGATCAGCACGCCGTCGTCGCCGATGATCACGCCCGAGTTCGGATCGCCCTCGGCGGTGTACGCGTAGGCGTTCTCGGACAACTGCGTCCACGTGACTTTCTTGACTTCCAGATCGGCCTGGGATGCGAATGCCTTTGCCATGCTTGTCTCCCTCAAAAATTGAACGTGAGGCGAGACGGCCGGCTGCGCGTGCGACTGCGCTGGCTGACGGTATTGGAGGATTTGTCTCGCCCCGTTTTGACTCTGTGACTGCGCCGGTGTGTCGGGGTGAATGCATCTTATGGCCGCGTCTGTTTATTTGTCAATAGCGAAATGTATCGCTATACGCAAATTTCAAGGCGTCTAAGATGAAGACAGGATGGCGCATGCCTTCGGTTAACATGGACCCTTTTTACGGACGAGCGCGGGTGTGAGCAAAGCAGCGAAATCGGCCGCCGGCAAAGGCGCGGGCCGCAGCGAGACGGCGGACGGCGGTAAGACGCAGCGCGGGATTCAGAGCGTCGAGGTCGGTGGCCGCGTGTTGCTGGCGCTCGCGCAGGCGCGCAGTCCGCTGGCGCTGTCCGATCTCGCCGCCGCCGCGCAGATCGCGCCGGGGCAGGCGCATGCTTATCTGGTGAGCTTGAGCCGCTTAGGTCTGATCAAACGCGACGAGTTATCCGGCCGATATGAACCCGGTCCGCTTTCCTTGCGGCTTGGTCTACTGCATCTGGAGAATCAGCCGGCGTTTCGCGCCGCCGTGCCGCGCGTGGCGGCGTTGGCCGAAGCGATCGGGTTCAGCGTCGCGATCTGTATTGCCGGGCCGCAGGGGCCGACGATCGTTCGCTATGAGCATGCGGGGTTTCCGTTGCATGTGAATTTGCATGTGGGCACGGTAATGTCGCTGCCGGCCACATCGACGGGTCGCGTGTTTTGCGCTTATCTGCCGCGTGAGGCGGTGGAGGCGATGTGGGCGAATCAGTCGGGCGGGGCCGCGTCGGTGAAAAGCGCGGCCATGACGCCGGCCAATGAACGCGCCGCGTTCGAAGCGACGCTGGCCGCGATTCGCACTCGCGGACTGGAAATCAGCGTGGATGCGCCGAGCCCCGGCATCAGCAGTTTGAGTGCGCCGGTGCTGGATGCCGACGCCCGCTTATCGCTCGCGCTGACGGTGATCGGCTCGACCGGCGCGATCGACGTCGCCGCCGACGGTGCGATCGCTCGCGCACTGCTCTCCGCGGCTCATGACATCGGCGCCGAACTCGCGGCGGCGCCTTCCCTGCTGGCTTCTTCCGCATCGTGACTGATTCTCTCGACACTTCCCACACCGCTTCCGCCGATGCCAAACCGCAGCGCGGCATTCAATCGCTCGATAGCACGGGCGAATTGCTTGCGGCGCTCGTCGCGGCGGCGCGGCCGTTGACCTTGCGCGACCTCGCGGCGGCTGCGGGCATGCCGCCGGCGAAGGCGTTTCCGCATCTGGTGAGTCTGCTGAAAATCGGTTTGCTCAATCGCGATGCGGCGGGTTGTTTCCAAGCCGGGCCGCTTGCGCTGGAGCTTGGGTTGATCGGCTTGCAGCGCTTGTCGCCGACGCGTGAGGCGGAGCCGGAAGTGGTGGAACTGGCTGCGTCGACGGGAATGAGCGTCGCGATGGCGGTGCTCGGGCCGCTTGGGCCAACCGTCGTGCGGCTCGAGGAATCGGCGCGGCCGCTGCATGTGAGCTTGCGGGTCGGCACGGTGATGTCGCTGGCGAATACGGCGATTGGGCGCGTGTTTGCGGCTTATGTCGCGGATGATGTGCGCGTTGGACTGCTGGCGCAGGATCATTTGCGGCTGGCGGGGGCGCAGGCTGCCGAGATTTTTGCAGGGAAGGCGGTTGAAGATTCGACAGCGACGGCGACGGCAAGCGCAGGCGGCAAAAACGCGGCGCCATCGCTGCCGCAGTTGACCAAAGCCTACGCGCAGCGACTTGCGCTAATCCGCGCGGACGGTATCGACACCGCCCTCAGCCGACCCGTACCCGGCATCGATACATTGGCCGCGCCGGTGTTCGACCATACCGGCAGCATCTGCCTCGTGCTGGCGCTGATGGGACCGAGCGGCAGCTTCGATAGTGAGCCGGCGGGCGGGCCTGCGCAGACTTTACGGGCGGCGACGTCGAGGTTGTCGCGGCGGTTTGGGTGGATGGCGAGCGCAGGCTGAACCGGCAGTGAACTAAAAGAAAGCCTTCACGCCGCCATCAATCCCTCGCTGCCTCCGGCTCATGCGACGCCAACCTCGCCTTCGCATGCCGCATCTTTTCAAGCGTCTTTGGCCCGGCTTTGAGCGCGACGCCGATAGCCAGCGCATCCATGATGCACAAATGCACGAGCCGCGACACGCCCGGCGTATTCGGATCGATCGGACTCGGCACGCGCAGCAGCAGCGGAATATCGACCAGCCACGCAAGCCGCGAGCCGACATTAGTCAGCGCAATAGTGGTCGCGCCGCGCTCCTTGGCGATTTGAATGCTTTCGTTCACTTCGACGCTGCGCCCCGAATGCGAAATGGCAAAAGCCACATCGCCCGGCTCCATGAGGCCAGCGTAAAGCCGCTGCAAATGACCGTCAGTAAAAGCAGTCGACGCAATATCGAGCCGCAAGAACCTTAACGCCGCATCCTGCGCAACCAACCCCGATCCCGAGCCAACACCAAAGAAAAACACCCGCCGCGCGCTGGACAGCGCCGCAATCGCACTCTCGACCACCGCCGGATCCAGCGCACCGCGCGCATGCGTGATCCCATCGACGGCAGCTTCACCCACCTTGTCCATCAATGTCTTCACATTGTCATCGCGCGCGACCGCCGTCGACGCATACGGCAACCCGCCCGCGACGCTCTGCGCCAATTGCATCTTGAAGTCGCGCAGACCATGCGCACCGATCGCGCGACAAAACCGCGTGACGGAAGGTTCGGACACGTCCGCGCGCTGCGCGAGTTCGGTGATGCTCGCGCGCATCGCGAAGTCGACGTCGCTCAGCACCATGTCGGCGACCTTGCGCTCGGCGGGCCGCAGATTAGCCAGTGCGCTGCGGATGTGAGGAATCAAGTTCGGTGCGGACACCCGGTGTTCCTTAAGGGTTAAATGAATCCGCGTCGCGTCGCAGCTTCAATCAGCTTCATTCGGCTTGGATCATGCTCAAGCGGCAACACGCGGTTCAGACCAGCCTGTGTCCACTCTCCGTGTCGAACAAATGAATATGTTCGGCCGGCAGACGCAGCGTTACGCGCTGACCGGGCTCGACTTTCGAGCGCTGGCGAGTCGTCACGCACCACGTGTCGCCGCCTATTTTCCCGTACAAATGGGTCTCGGCGCCAGTCGGCTCGACCACCTCGACTTCCATCGTGGCGTCCGGCGTCTGCGTCATGGTCTCGACGTGTTCCGGGCGCACGCCGAGCGTGACCTTCGCGCCGACAACCGCCGACACAGGCGCGCCTTCCAGCACGATCTCGCCACCGTCATTCAGTTTCAACGCGAGGCCCTGCCCTTGCGCGCGATTCACCAGCACACCTTCGGCGAAATTCATCGACGGCGAGCCGAGAAAGCTCGCAACGAACAGATTCGCCGGACGGTCATACAGCTCCAACGGACGCCCGATCTGCTCGATCCGCCCCGCGTTCATCACGACGATGCGGTCGGCCATCGTCATCGCTTCGATCTGATCGTGCGTGACGTAGATCACCGTATTCTTCAAACGCTGATGCAGCGCCTTGATTTCCGTGCGCATTTGCACGCGCAGTTTGGCGTCGAGATTGGAGAGCGGTTCGTCGAACAGGAACAGCGACGGTTCGCGCACCACCGCGCGGCCCATTGCGACGCGTTGCCGTTGACCACCGGAAAGCGCACGCGGCAAGCGGTCCAGATAACCGCCGAGGTTCAGCATCTTCGCGGCGGCTTCAATGCGCGGCTTGAAACTCGCCGCCGATTCCTTGCGAATCCGCGGCCCGAACGCGATGTTTTCGTAGACGGACAAATGCGGATAGAGCGCGTAGCTCTGAAACACCATCGAGATATTGCGCTGCTGCGGCGCGAGGCTATTCGCACGCGTGCCGCCGATCATCAGATCGCCACCGCTGATTTCCTCGAGTCCCGCCACCATGCGCATCAGCGTGCTCTTGCCGCAACCCGATGGACCGACGAGCACGACGAACTCGCCGTCGTCGATATGCAGATCGATGCCGTGCACCACTTGCGTGTCGCCATAGCGTTTGAAGATGCCGCTCAGTTGCACTGCTGCCATGCTGTCCTCATCGTCATGCTTCGTTGATTCAACCACGCGCCGTGTTCAAAGCGATTCGAGCGTCAATTCTTCCGCCATCAGACGGTTGCCGGCCATCAGGCCGCCGTCCACCGGCAGCGCGACGCCGGTAATCACCCGCGCCATTGGCGACGAGAGAAACAGCACCGCGTCCGCGATATCGTCGGGCGTCGCGAAGTCGCGCAACGGGTACCACTTCTTCAGATCCTCGAAGACCTGCGGATTCTTGTCGACACGCGCCTGCCACGCCTGCGTCTTCACCGTGCCCGGACAGACGATATTCGCGCGAATGCCATAGCGGCCGAGTTCAACCGCGAGCGCCTTCGTGTAACTGATGAGACCGGCCTTCGCCGCGCTATACGCCGGATGACCCAGTGCGGCCATGCCGTTCACCGAGCCGATCAGCACGAGCGCGCCCTGCTGCCGCTCGATCATCGACGCGCGCACCGCTTCCACCGTGTGATACGTGCCGTTCAGATTCAAATGGATGTCGCGTTGCCAACTCGCGGCGTCGGTCCTGGCGAGCGTCAGGCCTTCCGCCGCGCCCGCGTTGGCGACCAGCACGTCCACCGGACCGCGCGTCTTGACCGCGTCGGCCACCGCTTGCTGCATTGCGGCGGCGTCGCCGAGATCGGCCGTAATCGGCATGACGTGCGCCGCGCCGAGTTGCGCGGTCAATCCATGAAGCGCGACCGCGTCGATGTCGAGCGCCAGCACCGTATCGCCCTGCTCCACGAAACGCTTGCACAACACGCTGCCGATGCCGCCGCACGCGCCCGTTACCAACACCACACGATTCATGTCCGCCCTCGCTCCTTATCCCGCCCAAACAATTCAACCCAAAGCGGCCGGCGACGGCAGCAGACCACCCAGGAGAGAGAGAATGTCGTTGCATGCCCGTGCTTCCCTCGCGCTAGGCAAAGTTGCCGTGGCGCTCGCGTTTGCAGGTATCGCCGTCGCGGCTCACGCCGATACGGTCCGCGTCACCGTCGCGCATTACAGCGATGCCACCGCTCCGTACTTCGAAAAAATGGCCCGCAACTTCGAGAAGGCCAATCCCGGCACGACCATCAAGATCGAAGACGTGAACTGGGACACGCTGCAACAGAAACTCCAAACGGATATTTCCGGCGGCGCCAACGCCGACCTCGCGATCGTCGGCACGCGCTGGCTGCTCGACTTCGTGAAGGACGACGTCGCCGAACCGCTCGACGGCTACATGGACGCCAGCTTCAAGGGCCGCTTCATCGGTCCGTTCCTCGCACCGGGCGAAATCAATGGCAAGGTGTACGGCCTGCCGATCGCCGCCTCCGCGCGCGCGCTCTACTACAACAAGGACCTGCTCGCGAAGGTCGGCTATCCCGACGGCCCGAAAACATGGAACGACGTGATCGAAGCGTCGAAGAAGCTGAAGGCGCAGGGCGTTGCCGGCTTCGGTCTGCAAGGCAAGGAAATCGAAACCGACGTTTACTATTACTACGCGCTGTGGACCAACGGCGGCGACGTGGTCGGCAAAGACGGCAAGGCCGCGTTCAATTCGGCGGCCGGCATCAAGGCAGCCACGCTGTACAAGACGATGATCGATCAGGGCCTGACGCAACCGGGCGTGACCGGCTTCAGCCGCGAAGACGTGCAGAACCTGTTCAAGCAGGGCCGTGTCGCGATGATGATCTCCGCGCCGTTCCTCGCGAAGCAGATCAAGAAGGAAGCGCCGAACCTGAAGTACGGCATTGATCCGATCCCGATGGGCACGACGCACGCCACGTATGCGGTGACGGACTCGATCGTGATGTTCAAGAACTCCAAGGTGAAGAAGTCCGCATGGAAGTTCCTCGACTATCTGTTCACGAAGGAACCGCGCGTCGAGTTCACGACAACCGAAGGCTTCCTGCCGACCACCAAGGCTGAATCGACTGATCCGGCGTTCAACGATCCGGATACCAAAGCATTCGTCGCGCTGCTGCCGACGGCCCACTTCGCGCCGACCGTGACGGGTTGGGAAGACACCGCGAAGGCCGTGACCGATGCGATGCAGTCGGTCTACCTGGGCAAGACGAAGCCGGCTGATGCGTTGAATGCCGCGGCCACGCAAGCGAACAAGTCGCTCGGTCATTGACCATCGCCTGGCGATCTCGCAGTGACCTCGTTGTGAGTTGCTGAATACGGAACGCGCGCCGCCGTTGCGAAGGCGGCGCGCGTTTCTATCGTATTGCACGAATGCACTATCCGGCCCATCCCGTCGCGTGCGCTGATTAGCGCGCACGCGTCTTACGATCGAGCACGCATGAGCCGTTCCGCTTCTTCGCGCCTGCAAGCGCCCTGGTTGCTGATTGCGCCGAGTCTGGTGTTGGCGCTTTTTATCATCAGCTATCCGATTTTCAACATCGTGTGGCAATCGCTGCACGAGGTGTCGCGCTTCGGCGCGATTCGCGGTTTCACCGGTCTGCAGAATTTCTACGCGATCTTCACCGATCCCACGTTTCTCGCGGCGGCCCGCCGGACGATTGTCTGGACCGTGTTCGTGGTGGGCGGCACGGTGCTGATCTCGGTGCCGGTTGCGCTGGTGCTGAATCAGGATTTCCATGGACGCGGCGTGGCGCGCACGATTGTGATGCTGCCGTGGTCCGTCTCGCTGACGATGACCGCCGTGGTGTGGCGCTGGTCCTTCAACGACGACTACGGCATGGTCAACGTGACGTTGCAGCGGCTTGGGTTGATCAGCGGTCCGATTCATTGGCTGGCGACGCCGGAGCTCGCGTTTCCGGTGGAGATCGCGGTGGGCATTCTGGTGTCGATTCCATTTACGGTGACGATTCTGCTGGGCGGGTTGTCGTCGGTGCCGGGCGATATTTATGAAGCGGCGCGCATGGATGGCGCGAGCGCCTGGCAGCAGTTTCGCAAGCTGACGATGCCGCTGTTGCGGCCGTTCATCAACATGGCGATTCTGTTGAACGTGATCTACGTGTTCAACTCGTTTCCGATCATCTGGGTGATGACGCAAGGCGGGCCGGATAACAGCACGCATATTCTCGTCACGTATCTGTATGAGCTTGGTTTCCGGCTGGGACGTCCCGGCGAAGCCGCAGCGGTGTCGCTGATCATGCTCGTCATGCTGTTCGTTTTCTCGATCGCCTATCTGCGCCTGCAGCCTGCGAAAGAAGGAGATCCGTCATGAGTCTTAGCTCGAAGATGAAACGGTCGCTGTGGTGCTGGCTGGCGTTGTCGCCGCTGGTTGTAGTGGTGTTGTTTCCGTTTGCTGTGATGTTGTTTACTGCGTTGAAGCCGGCTTCGGAGATTTTTGTTTATCCGGCGCGGTGGCTGCCGGTGCATTGGCAGTGGAGCAATTTTGTCGATATGTGGCAGGCGGCTAATTTTGGCGTGGCTTTGCGGAACAGCACGGTGATTAGTTTGCTGTCTACGTTGCTTGCGCTGGCTGTGAGCTTGCCGGCGGCTTATGCGTTGGCTCGGTTTCCGTTTCGTGGGCGTGGGTTGTATCGGCAGTTTCTTTTGGTGACGCAGATGTTGTCGCCGATCTTGCTGGTGGTGGGGTTGTTCCGGCTTGCTGCGATGATTCCTTATGGGGATGGGAATCTGGTTGACTCCAAGATTGGGGTCATCGTTTCTTATGCGGCTTTTAATATTGCGTTTGCTGTTTGGATGTTGTCTTCTTACTTTCAGACTGTGCCGCGGGATCTTGAGGAAGCTGCCTGGCTTGAGGGGTGTGGGCGGACGAGGGCTGTTTTTAAGGTGTTTTTGCCGTTGGCTGTGCCTGCGATTGTTGTTACCGCGATCTTTACTTTTATTAATGCGTGGAATGAGTTTGCTGTTGTCTACACGTTGATTCGGTCGCCGGAGAATAAGACTTTGACCGTTCAAGTGACTGATATGGTCGCTGGGAAGTATGTTGTTGAGTGGCATCTGGTGATGGCCGCTACTCTTTGTGCGACGTTGCCGGTTTCGGTGGTGTTTGCGTGGTTGCAGAGGTATTTGGTTAAGGGGTTGGCGTTGGGGGCGGTGAAGTAGGGGTTGTGTTTTTGGTTTCGCCCCCGCATGGCCGTGCCGATTGAAGACAGGTATCGGGCCGGTAGCCTGCTACAAGCCTTCGGCCTTTTTTGCACCGTATAGTAGACCGCATCGCGCTCTTCGGTAGTCAAAGCAGCAAAGTTCTTACCGAACAGAATAACAGCCATCATCAAACTAACACCGATAAACGTTTTCTTAGAAAGCCGAGAATTAGCCAAAGTCATCTAAGAAGCGCAGCGTCCGATCGCAAAGTTTGACGCGAGTCAACCAATCGGAAGCTTATCCGATCAGCCAAACCCGACCATTTATCCCACACAGTTGAACGTTACCCTCTCGCCCTGCTTTATAATCACCAAGCCCTCGGGAAACATCCGACGGTCAGGTTTGGAAGCCTGCTAGCTAAACCCGCACACCCGCTCAGGCGGGTCGTGCGTCTACCGCTGCACGCCTATAGTTTTCCAATGGGCGGGCTGTGGTGGGGGAGCCGCAAGGCTCGCCGGTTTGGTTTAGCGCCGGTCTTCCAATCCCGTCACGTGCCCGCTCACCACCTTACAAGCGAGTGTCGGGTGATCCAAGGAAGTCATAAGGTAGATCGCACCATGAGCAAATCCACAAAACAACCTGCCTCACGCCCGCCAGTCGACGCTCTCCAGTACGAAAAGCTCGCCCTATCCGCCTTCGACCTCTGCGACCGGCAGATGAGTAAACTAGAAACGCTGATCACACTTGCGGCCACGATATGCAGGAATCCTGCTATCACAAGCGACGAACGTCGCCGCCAGCAGACCATGCTTGAACTGCTCGTCCAAACAGGCGAGCAATACCAGCAAGAACTCGCATGCGACCGCGAACTCTTCCAGGTCATCGCGCTAGATGCCAAGGGCGTCGCACACACCCGCATTACGGCCAGCCAGGCCGCACGCCTTCTCGCGGACGCTTCGAAGATAGCGACAGAAACCCCGGCCCCCGCCAAAACCACTCCACGCAAACGAACGCCCGTCAAAAGCGCGACGAGCGTAAGCGCAGACATCGCGCACCAGCCAATCGCACTCAAGCACTAACCCGCCACCCGCGCCCAACGTCCCGGGCAAACAAACGACAAACCTCCGTCCGGCGAGATCGTCAGGCAGCAAACCTGCAAAACAGCCCGCGCATCGATAACCCCCTTATCGACGCGGGCTCACAATGCCACGCACGCAGCCAAGCCCCACCCCCGGCTATCATGTGCAAAATCGCGGCAACGCCAGATAACGCACTCACCGTCCAGCGCCCCTCCCACGCCGCCAAACACACAAGCCCCAAAAGAACCCCCGGAGCCCCCGTGAAATTCGACACCACCACCGTCCGACTGGTCCTCGCCATCGTGGAAGAAGGCAGCATCTCCCGCGCCGCCGACAAGCTCAGTCTCGCGGTGGCCGCCGCATCACGGCGTGTCACGGACCTGGAAGACCAACTCGGCGCCAAACTGTTCAAGCGCGTGCCGCACGGCGTCGAAGTCACCGAATCGGGTGTCAAGCTGCTGCAATACGTCCGGCAGATCGACAACCTCATCGACCGTCTCGAAGGCGACGCGCAGGCGCTCAACCATGGCCTCGACGGGCGCATTATCATCGGCGCGCCCAAGGCCGTCGTCATCCAGTTCCTCGCGAGCGAAATCGCCGCCATTCAGCGCAAGTATCCCGGCATCACCTTGAAGATCGTCGAGGAGAACAGCAAGATCGTGCAGCAACTGCTACGCGATAAAGTGATCGACGTGGGCATCTACGAAAAGAAAAGCGGCTTTCTGGACCTCGCGAAATCCCCGTACAAGGAGGACCGGCTGGTGCTGGTCTATAGCCGTCCGCATTTCCAGTTTGGTGACGACCCTGTCGGCATCGACGATATTCTCGATCTCCCCATCGTGAGCCTCGGCAAGGGCTCGGCGGTTCTGTCCGCGGTGCAGCGCGCGTATCGCAGCCGCGGGCGGCTGTTCCCTAACAATTTCACCGTCAGCGGCTTCGACACCATGCTCGCAATGGTGCGTCATGGCCTCGGCGTCGGCCTGATGCCGCCCGATGTTCTGCGCAGTTTTCATCCCGAAGAAGCGCTTGCATCGGCCGAGCTCCAGGGCGACTGGCACCAGCGCAGCTACGTCCTCTCCTGCGTCGAGGGGCACGCTCAGGAGCAGACGCTGCGCAACGTCGTGACCGAGCTGCTCGGCAGACCCGCGTAGTCGACAATCCCTCCCCGGTTTCGCGAGGCGCGAAACCAGACATGATCCAGTCATCCTTGCGGCGGCCTGGTCAGTAGGGGACAGTGGGGGCAAAAAACCGCTGACCACGTCTAGCGTGGTTGCGCGGTCACACAACCCACTACTCCTACAGAGGAACCTCGAGATGAGCGAATCGAAGCATCTGCCGCTGCAAGGCATCCGCGTGCTGGACGTCAGCCAGGTCATGGCCGGCCCGTTCGCCTGCATGCTGCTGGCGGACCTGGGTGCGGACGTGATCAAGGTGGAGCCGCCCGAAGGCGACCAGACGCGCGGCGCGATGGGCTTCAAGATGAAGGGGCCCGACAGCATGGGCTTCCTGAACATGAACCGCAACAAGCGCTCGGTGACGCTGGACCTCAAGAGCGACGAAGGCCGCGAGTTCTTCTACAAGCTCGCCAGGACCGCCGACGTGATCGTCGAAAACTACCGGCCGGGCGTGGTGCAGCGTCTGCGCATCGATTACGAAGCGATCAAGAAGGTCAATCCGAAGATCGTCTACGTCAGCATCTCCGGCTTCGGACAAAGCGGACCGTGGGCGTCGCGCCCCGGCTTCGATCTCATGGCGCAGGCCATGTCCGGTGTGATGAGCGTGACCGGCTACAAGGGCGGAAAACCCGTCAAGGCGGGCGTGCCGGTGGCGGACATCGGCTGCGCGCTGTTCGCGGTTTACGGTCTGCTGTCGGCGTATATCGGCGCGCAGAAAACGGGCGAGGGTCAGCACATCGACGCGTCGCTGTTCGATTCGGTCATGGCCTTCTCCATCTGGGACATGTCGGAATACTGGGGCACAGGCGTGCCGCCGACGCCGCTCGGCACCAGCAACAAAATGAGCGCGCCCTATCAGGCCGTGAAAGCGCGAGACGGCTACTTCGTGATGGGCGCGACGAATCAGAAGCTATGGACGAAGCTGTGCGAACTGCTGCAGCGCGCAGACCTGATTGATCACGCGGACTATGCAACGGTGTCGCTGCGCCTCAAGCATCGCGAGGCGCTGATCGAAACGCTGGAGCAGGAGTTCGCGAAGCGCGACAGCGCCGACTGGGTCGACGCGATGCTCGCCACCGGCATTCCGGCCGGCCCGATTCTGTCGTATCCCGAAGCGTTCGAAAGCGAGCACGCTACGCACCGCAATATGTGCATGGAGATCGACCATCCGAACGAAGGCAAGGTCAAGAACATCGGGTTTCCCGTCAAGCTGCTGGGCACGCCGCCGGAAGTGCGTCGTCATCCGCCGCTGCTGGGCGAGCACAACGAAGAGATCTTTGCCGAAATCAACGGGACCGCGTCATGAGCGAGCCAGTCAAACTCACGGTCCATCCGTCAGGCGCGGCCGAGATCGTGATCGACCGCCCGGAGCGGCATAACGCGATGACGGTCGAGATGTACGAGTCGCTGCTGGCGCTGATCAGTGAGTGTGAAGAGAACCGTGACGTGCGCTGCATTTTGTTCCGCGGCGCGGGCGGCAAGTCCTTCATTTCCGGCACCGACATCGCGTACTTCAAAAACTTCTGCGACGGACGCGATGGCGTGGCGTACGAGGCCTTCGTCGAACGTGTGATCGACACCGTCGAACGCATTGCGATTCCTACGATCGCCGTGATCGACGGATGGGCCGTCGGCGGCGGCCTGGCGCTTGCGACCGCCTGCGACTTCCGGCTCTGCAGCGACGCCTCGCGCTTCGGCGCACCGATCGCGAAGACGCTCTCCAACACGCTGTCATCGCGCAACATCGCGCGGTTGCAGGCGGCGTTCGGCGTGCCGCGCGTCAAGAAGATGTTGCTGCTCGCCGACTACCTCACGGCGCAAGAAGCACTGGCATGCGGCTTTGTCTACGACGTGTGCTCGCAAGACGCGCTGCAAGACGCCGCTCATGCGCTCGCGCAGCGGCTCATCGTGCTTTCTCCGGTCACGCAGAAGGCGGTGAAGGAGAGCCTGCGCCGCATCGTCGTTGAACAGCGGCTCGATGACGAAGATCTGATCGAAGAGGTTTACGGCAGCGCCAGATTCAAGGACGCCGTGATCGCCTTCACATCGGGTTCGTCGAAATAACAATAAACAATGTGGAGTGAGACATGAAACGATTACTGCCCAAGGCGACCACCACCGTCCTATTGATGTTGTGCCTGATGTACTTCATCACCTACGTGGACCGCGTCAACATCAGCACCGCCGCCGGTCAATTCAGGACCGAGCTCGGACTGAGCAACACGCAGCTCGGCTTTATCTTCTCGGCTTTCGCCTATCCGTACGTGGTGTTTCAGTTCATCGGCGGATGGGTGAGCGATCGCTTCGGCGCCAAGCGCACGCTGATCGCTTGCGCCTTCATCTGGGCCGTGGCAACCACGCTGACCGGTTTCGCGGGCGGCTTCGCGACACTCGTCGCGGCGCGCCTGCTCTTGGGTTTGGGCGAAGGCGCGACCTTCCCCGCCTCCACTAGCGCGATGGCCTCGTGGGTCACGAAGGACCGGCGCGGCATGGCGCAAGGCATCACGCATTCGTCGGCGCGGCTCGGCAATGCGGTTGCGCCGATGCTCGTGCTGGCGCTAATGAGTGCGTTCGACTGGCGCTTCGCGTTTTACCTGCTCGGTGCACTGAGTTTCGGCTGGCTGGTGCTGTGGTACGTGACGTACACCGAAAAGCCGGCGGATCACCCGCGCATCACCGCGAAGGAAATTGATAGCCTGCCGCCGCCGAAAGTTCGTCCGATGGAAATGCCGGGGACGTGGGCAAGGCTTTATCGACGTTTGTTGCCGGTTTCTGCCGTGTACTTCTGCTACAACTGGATTCTCTGGTTGATGCTCGACTGGATGCCGCTTTATTTCATGCATAGCTTCCATCTGAACATCAAGAAAGCGGTCGTTTTCACGTCAGGCGTGTTCATCGCGGGTGTGTTCGGCGATCTGGTCGGCGGGCTGATTAGCGATCGGCTGCTTCGCCGTACCGGTAATCTGAAGCTTGCACGCAGTTATCTGGTCGCGTTTTGCATGACCATGACGGGGCTGTCGTTGATCCCTGTGGTGCTGATACACGACCCAATGTATTCGCTGATTTTCCTGGCCGCGGCGATGTTCTTCAACGAAATGAATATCGGCCCGATGTGGGCGATTCCGATGGACGTCGCATATGACCGGTCGGGCACGGCGAGCGGTATCATGAGCGGCACCGGTTTTACCGCAGCAATCGTTAGCCCCGTTTTGGCCGGCTATCTGATCGATCGGCTGGGAAACTGGAATGTCACCTTCATGCTATCGATCGCGGTGATGGCTTGCGGCGTACTGCTGACTTTTTTCATGAAGCCGGATTCTCCGTTCGTCGCCAGGCTGAAGCCGGCGACGCCTTTGGAACACGCGGGTCGCGAGGCGGCATTTTCGCTCGGCGACAAGAGCTGAAATAAGTCGGCCGAGGCGCTACCGTCTTATGAGTTTTTGAAAGCGCCGTACAAGGTCTTCGCGAGAGCGGTTATGTCATCGCCGCCCTCGCGAAGCGACGCAATTTCGGCGCCTTGATCCAACGTTTCCTCCACTCTGCGCGCGCGGTCCCGCGCTATGGCTTCTTCAACGGCCTGCGGCAACGCTGACAGTTGATCGATCACGCTGAAATCGCCCAATCCGGTCAGCATCGGATTGTCGGAGCCGCTGAGCATCGACCGCGCGTCGGCCTTGAAGAGCACCAGCGGCTTGCCCGCATGCCAGGCGAGCGACGCCTCCACAACCGTCCCCTCATCCGCAACGCGCCCGTTCAGATTGGCGACGACCACATCGCAGCGTCTGAGCAACTGATACGTGTCCAGACTAAAAATCGCACGGTCGAGAATGCGCGCGGCTTCCTCGACCGACGCGCCAAGCTTCTCAAGTTCCGGCTTCAGCCTCGCGAACTCCAGGCCATCACGATGCGGAAGGAACGTCGCGTAGCCCGCGGCTTCCAGCGTGCCTGCGATCGAACCCATTTCCGCACGCTCGGCGGCATTGAAGAGCGGACCTGCGCAATACACTCGTAGCATCTTCTGCGTCTCCTTGAGGGATGGCGGAAACCGGCGATATGCGGTCCCCTCGATTATAGGATCGCCCGCGGCCGGCCCGATGCCCCGCCCACTATGCCCGCCAAAGAATCAACCGTTGTCACGCCAGGGTTTTCATCAACAAAAATTACTGTTGCCAAACTTTTTGATGTCGTAGTATCCGTTTTGACAACACATGTTGCCATAAATGTGGATCGCACATCGCATGTTGTGGCGCCACCCGGTGTCCGTCAGCCCTCCCTTGACGCGGTCAAGGGCGTTGCCAATCAATGCGGAGAGAAATTATGGGACGTCGCGCCTTCCTCATGTCTATGGTTGCTGTCGCCATGTTCGGCACAACTGTCGCTCATGCCGACACCAGGGAACTCATCGTCGGAACCGACACATCGTTCATGCCGTTCGAATTCAAGCAGGGCGACAAGTACGTCGGCTTCGACCTCGATCTGTGGGCGGAAATCGCGAAGGACCAGGGCTGGAAATACAAGGTTCAGCCGATGGACTTCAGCGGCCTGATTCCGGCCTTGCAGACGCAGAACATCGACGTCGCGCTGTCGGGCATGACCATCAAGGAAGAGCGCAAGAAAGCGATCGACTTTTCCGACCCGTACTACGACAGCGGGCTCGCCGCGATGGTGCAAACCGACAACACGAGCATCAAATCCATCGATGATCTGAACGGCAAAGTGATCGCGGCCAAAACCGGCACGGCCACCATCGACTGGATCAAGGCGCACCTGAAGCCGAAGGAAATCCGCCAGTTTCCGAACATCGACCAAGCCTATCTCGCGCTGGAAGCGGGCCGCGTCGACGCCGCCATGCACGACACGCCGAACGTGCTCTATTTCGTCAGCACCGCCGGCAAAGGCAAGGTGAAGGTCGCGGGCACGCCGGTCAGCGGGGACAAATACGGTATCGGCTTTCCGAAGGGCAGTTCGCTGGTGAGCAAGGTCAACGAGGAGTTGGCCAGGATGAAGGCCGACGGCCGCTACGCGACGCTGTATAAGAAGTGGTTCGGTTCCGAGCCGCCCAAGTCGTAATCGTCACGAGCAGAACGCGCGGTGCGTTCCGCTGCGCGAAAGACGAATCAAACAGGAGCGGTTTGTGGATTTCGATTGGTCAGTTATCTGGACTGCACTTCCAGACTTGATCGCCGGCGTGAAATTGACGGTGTTCATTGCGTTCGTGGGGCTGGTCGGCGGGTTTATCGTCGGCGTCGTCGCGGGCATGTTCCGCGCGTATGGTCCGCTCGCGCTGAACGTCCTCGCGCAAGTCTACATTGAACTCATTCGCGGTACGCCGATTGTGGTTCAGGTGATGTTTCTTTACTTCGCGCTGCCACTGCTCGCACATCTGCGGATCGACGGGCTCACCGCCGCGATTATCGCCATCACCGTGAACTCGGGCGCCTATCTGGCCGAGGTGGTACGCGGCGCGTTGCTCTCCATTCCGAAGGGCTTGATGGAAGCCGGTCTTGCAATGGGCTTGTCGATGCCGCGCGTGCTGCTGAAAATCGTCGGGCCGCTCGCGTTTCGTCGACTGATTCCGCCATTGGGCAATCAGTGCATTGTGAGCTTGAAGGATACGTCGCTGTTTATTGTCATCGGCGTGGGCGAATTAACACGCAAGGGGCAGGAGATCATCGCCGGTAATTTCCGTGCGGTCGAAATCTGGTCGGCGGTCGCGGTGATCTACCTGGTGCTTACCGGCGTGATGACGCTGTCGCTGCGTCTCGTTGAAAGAAGGATGCGCATACTATGAGCATGGTCGAATTCCAAAGCGTCTCGAAGAGCTTCGGCCACGTGCCTGTGCTCAAGGACATCAATCTTCGTATCGAGAATTCAGAGGTCGTGGTGGTGGTCGGGCCCTCGGGTTCGGGCAAGTCCACCATGCTTCGATGCATTAACGCGCTTGAAAAGATCAGTGGCGGCGAGCTGCTGGTGGATGGCTTGAGCGTCAAAGGCAATACCTCGGATATCCGCACCATCCGCCTGGAAGCGGGCATGGTGTTCCAGCAGTTCAACCTGTTTCCGCAGATGACCGCGCTCGAGAACGTCATGTTCGGTCCCATTCAGGTACGCGGCGCATCGCGCACCGAGGCGCGCGATCAGGCCATGGCGCTACTCGACAAGGTTGGTCTCGAATCGCGGGCGAATCACTATCCGTCGGAGTTGTCCGGTGGACAGCAGCAGCGCGTGGCCATTGCGCGTGCGTTGGCGATCAAGCCGAAGCTGATGCTGTTCGATGAGCCGACTTCGGCTCTGGACCCCGAGCTTCGTCATGAAGTACTCAAGGTCATGCAGGATCTCGCGATGGAAGGCATGACGATGATTGTCGTCACGCATGAAATTGGATTCGCGAAACGTGTCGGGACGCGCTTGCTGTTCATGGATAACGGTGGGATTGCGGAAGATGGCGAACCGGCGGCGCTGATCGACAATCCCCCTACGCAGCGATTGAGAGACTTTCTGAAGCACGTGGCTTAGTTTCTCGCCTCGAACCCTCTATCCGCTTACTACGCGCTCTGCTCCATTGGACTAAAGTCCCATTGCCCGCTCGCCGCAACGCATGTAGCTTAAAACGCGTTAAACGACCCGACAATGGGAGCACGCAATGATGACCGAAGCCGACGTAAGGGAGCGCGCATTTGCTATGCCGCTCACCAGCCCCGCGTATCCGCCCGGGCCTTATCGATTCGTCGACCGCGAGTTCCTGATCGTTACCTATCGGACCGACCCGGACGCACTGGCCGAAGTCATTCCCGCCCCGCTGAAGATGACCGAGCCGCTCGTCAAATTCGAATTCATCCGAATGCCCAATTCAACGGGGTTTGGCGACTACACCGAAAGCGGCCAGGTCATTCCGGTCAGTTTTCAAGGTCAACAGGGCGGCTACGTCCACGCCATGTTTCTCGACGATGAACCGCCGATCGCCGGCGGCCGCGAAATCTGGGGGTTTCCGAAGAAACTTGCATCACCTCAGTTGCGCGTCGAAAAAGACACGATTGGCGGCATCCTGCGGTACGGCCCGGTTCCAATAGCAGTTGCAACCATGGGCTACAAGCACCGCGCCCTACCGCTGGATCAGATTCTCACGTCTTTGTCCGCGCCCAATTTTTTACTGAAGATCATTCCTCACGTAGACGGTTCGCCGCGTATCTGCGAACTGGTCAAGTATTTCTGCGAGGACGTCACGGTGAAGGGCGCATGGACGGGCCCAGCGGCCCTCGAACTGTTCCATCACGCGCTGGCGCCCGTGGCATCCCTTCCCGTCATCGAAGTGATATCAGGCGTGCATATTCTTTGTGACATGACGCTCGGCCTCGGCACGGTCGTGCACGATTACCTGGCGCAATGAAGGGCTGAGGTGGCGCCGCTTCGCCGCATGAGCGCACGCGCATAGCCGCGAGCGCATGCGGTTATGCGCGGCCCCAATCGAATCAGGGCGACGCCGGCCGAATTGCAGCCGCGATATCGCGGCTCACCGTGCCGAGCGCCGCGCTGTACGCCGCCACAATCGCATCGAAGCCGGCCCCGCTGCAAGGCTCGCGGACCGTGCTTCGGCCGCTCAGCAACGGCACTTTACCGGGCGGAAATACCGACCACAACACATCGACCGTGGCTGCATCGCCGAGCGCCGCATCGAAACGCTGCACATCGAGCTGCACCCGGTACGTCGACGCCGAATCACCTCCCATTGAATAGGTGGAGACTTGCGAACTGTTAAGCAAGCTCGCGAGATCGGCCCTCACCACACGCGGAATCTGGCTTTTCAATGGATCTGCCCAGCGGGCGAACTCGTCGATCTCCACCTTGTTGTCGCCGGTACGAACCACGATCTGCGGCCGGTCCACGAGCTCGGGCACCGTCACCGCACCAACCAGCACGATGATGGGCGCGGCGGGAATACTGCGCCCCTGCGGCGCCTGGGAGCTCAACGTATAGAAATCCGCCTTTGGCGACCCGGCGCAACCGTAGAACGTGGCAAGCGCGCATGCCACGAGGATGGCTAACAATAGACGCATCATTTCTTGTCCCCCGGTTTGCCCCGTATCAATGCCTCCGGATGGCGTTCGAGATAGTCCGCCAGCGTACGGAATGCTGCCGCCGTCCGCGCCAGTTCCTTCATTGCATCGCCGGTGTTCTGCGACAACGCCGAATCGGGCTGCAACGCGCTGTTCGCGGAATCGAGCGCCGTCTTCGCCGAGGCCAGCGCCTGCGCCGCTTGCGGTGCGACTTCTGAATCGAGCCGCTTCAGAAGCGCATCCGCGTCGAGCAGCGTTTGATGCGCGTCCTTGCCGATCGCTTCAAAAGGAATCTTGTTCAGCTTGGCGATGAGCGACGTCACCGAATCCTGCAGCGATTGGAGTCCGCCCGGCGCGGTGGGCATCGCGGGCGGGTTGGCGTTCCAGTCCATCTTTGCTTTAGGCGCATTCGGGAAGAAATCGAGCGCAACGTAGAGTTGGCCGGTCAGCAGGTTGCCGGTGCGCAACTGGGCACGCAAGCCGTGATCCACGAGTGTTTGTGCAAGCTGCTGCCGATCATTGGTAACTCTGCCACCGCCTTCCCCTGACGCGTAGCGTGAAGTAAAGCGTTCGGGAAACAGCCTGATGTCGACCGGAATGCTGAACTGCTTGGTCACAGGATCGAATCGTGTGTGAATGCCCGCCACCTCGCCGACCACAATGCCGAGAAAGTCGACCGGCGCACCCACTGCCAGGCCCCGCACCGACTCCTTGAAATTCAGCACGTATCGATCGACGATCCGGTCGTGGCGTTTCATCGCCTCGGTCTTGTCGGAGAACAGTGAGAACTCCATGTTGGCGACGGCTTCGGGTTGATCCACCGTATCGTCGGGTGTCTGGAACGCGAGTCCGCCGATCAGGATGGCCACGAGCGATTGCGTATTGATCTTCACACCGTTCGTGTCGAGTGACACGTCGATACCGCTCGCTTGCCAGAAGCGCGTGTCGTTCTGCACGTACTTGTCGTACGGCGCATTGACGAATACGTGCATGGTCACGCCTTTTCCGTTCGCATCGAGCTTGTACGAGGTGATCTGGCCGACCTGCAACCGTCTGAAGTAGATCGGCGAGCCGATATCGAGCGAACCCATATCGTCGCCCTTCAAAATGAATTCGCGGCCCGGCACGCCGCTCGCGAACACTGGCGGCGACTCGAGCCCGACGTAGTCCCGCCGGGCTTTTGTCGAGTTCCCCACGTCCATTCCAATGAACGAGCCGGAAATCAGCGTACCGATTCCCGACACCGTCCCGCCGGAAATCCGCGGGCGCACGACCCAGAAACGCGTGTCGTCCACGAGTAGATTGGTGGCGTCTTTCGAGAGCTCCGCGGTGGCGATCACATTGCGCCGGTTGCTCGACAAGGTCACGCTTTTGACCACACCGATATCGACATTCTTGAACTTGAGTTTGGTCTTACCCGCTTCGAGCCCCTCGCCTGTTTCAAAACTGATCGTGACGGTCGGTCCCTGTTCGAGAATCGCCTTGACCGCGAGCCAGCCGCCGATCAGCACGGCAATCAACGGGACCAGCCATACCACTTGCATCCGCCAGCGCGAACGCGGTGTCGCCACCGCTTCGGGCAACTCGGGCGGCCTAGACATGATGATCCTCGGTTGCATCCCACATCAGCCGCGGATCGAACGACATCGCGGCGAACATCGTCAGCACGACCACCGAGCCGAACGCCACTGCGGCCGGCCCCGCCTGAATCGTGGCTAGCGCATTGAACTGCACGAGCGCGACAAGAACGGTGATGACGTAGATATCGAGCATCGACCAGCGGCCCACGAGTTCCACCAGCCGGTAGATGCGTGATCGCTGCTGCACGAGCGTGAGCGAGCGGCGCTGGGTCGAGATCACCAGGTACATCAACGCGATGATCTTCAACATCGGCACCGCGATGCTGGCGATGAAAACCACCAGGGCGAGCGGCCAGGAACCCGACGTCCAGAGATAGACGACACCGCTCAGTATCGTGTCCTTCTCGGTGCCGAACAGCGAACTGGTATTCATCACGGGCAGCGCATTCGCCGGGATATACAGCACGATGGCGGCAATCAGGAATGCCCAGGTGCGCGCGATACTGTTAGGTTTGCGCGCATGCAGATGAGTGCCGCAGCGCGGACAGCGCGCACCGTGCACATGCGCCGCCGATTTCACCAGCAGGCCGCAACTGTGGCAGCTCAGCAGACCGCAATGCAGCGCCGTATGGGCCGACGCGGCGGCAGACGCCTCGTTGGTGGAGACCACATCGTCGAAGCCGCCGATGCGCTGCCAGAGCGCACGCGGATCGAACGCGGAGCTTGCGGCCGCGAGCAACAGCATGAGCGCGCCGAACGACCATAACGCGACACCCGGCACCACGCTCGCAATGTGCGCCAGTTTGACCAGCGCCACCAGCATGCCGAGGATCAGCACCTCGGTCATTCCCCAGGGTTGCGCGAGATGCATGAGGCGAAACACGAGGTCGGCGCGATACGGCCGGCGATTCAGGCGCAGCGGCACCAGCAGGTACGCCATGGCGGTTATCTGCAGCAGCGGCATCAGGAAGGTGGTCGCGAGCACGAGGCCGGCAAGCGGCCACATGCCGTCCTTGTAGAGCACACGCGCCGCGCCGAGCAAGGTCGTCTCGACGAGGTCGCCGTTGACCGCCAATCCGACAATCGGATACACGTTGCCGATCACGAACAGCACGATGCATGTGAGCGTATAAGCCAGCGCACGATCGGTGCTGTCCGGATGATCCCGATAGAGTTCAGCACGGCAGCGGGCGCACCGCAGCGTGCCGTCACGCGGCACCGCGGACTCGCGCTGCAGCAGATCGCATTCATGACACGCGACGAGCGAAACGGAGCCGGCGGGCGTGGTCGTGGCATCGGTCATTTCGCCTGCTCCGTGCCGGATGGCGTTGTTGACGGCTTATCGCCCTGCTTGCTCACCTGCATCACGGCGCGCTGGCCCATCACGCGTCCGGTCATGCCCTCGGCCTCCACGACCCAACCGCCGCCCATCGCTTTGTAAAGGCCGATCAGCGAATTGAACACCAGGCCGTTGGTCTGCGTGTAGCTGAGCTGCGCGTTGAACAGACTGCGCTCGGCGTCGAGCACCTCGATGTAGCTCGTATAGCCGCCCTCGAAGCGCAAGCGGGCGAGCCGCGCGTAAGTGCGCAACGCTTCCACCTGACGCCCTTGCACGACGAGTTGCTCGCGCGACTTCTGCACCGAGATCAGCGAGTCGTCGACTTCCTGGAACGCAACCTGGATTGCCTGCTGATACTGGAACAGCGCCTGTTGCTGCTGGGCTTCCGCCTGGCTCACCTGACCGCTGATGCTGCCCGCGGTAAAGATCGGCACCGTCAACGAACCTGCATACGACCAGACGCGCGCGGGCCCGGTGAACAACTTCGAGAATTGGCCGCTGGTCGAGCCGAAGAGCCCCGTGAGCGAAATCTGCGGGAAATACAACGCACGCGCGGCGCCGATGAGCGCGTTAGCAGCCACCAGGTTCTGTTCGGCCTGCAACAGATCGGGCCGGCGTTCGAGCAGATCGGACGGCAGCCCTGCCGGCACGGGGGGCAGCGACAGTTCGGTCAGTTCACGGCCTCGCAGTATCGGGCCGGGGTTGCGGCCGAGCAGCACGGACAACGCATCTTCCTGCTGGGCGATCTGCGTCTCCAGCTGCGGAATCGTGGCAAGCGAGGCTTCATATTCGGACTGGCTCTGCGCAAGCTCCATCTGCGAGACATCGCCGCCTGTGAAACGCGCCTGGAATACTTTTACGGATCCGGCGCGG